>Ga0307514_10001927_pt1 | contig 22735 bp, 20 predicted proteins | sample 16_EM_MG_FD_203088 | JGI IMG/M metagenome (GOLD analysis project Ga0307514, IMG submission 203088) | Populus trichocarpa ectomycorrhiza microbial communities from riparian zone in the Pacific Northwest, United States - 16_EM | ecosystem: Host-associated > Plants > Roots > Unclassified | place...
TCCCCTCCGCGAATGTCCCCCGGCCTGCGGCCTCCTCCTTTATTTCGCTGCGGGGAGCACCCGATGCCCTGTGCACCTGGGCACGCTGCTGGTGTATCGCTGATCAACGACTGCTCTGAAGACGATCCCGCTGATGGGGTGCCTTTGCGCAGCGAAATCAAGGAGGAGGCCGCAGGCCGGGGGACATTCGCTTCGCCGCGTACCCCGTCGGCGGGATCGCGCCCTGAACACTCAGCTCAAGCGCCCAGCCCCATCGATTGGCGGGCCACCGCGCGCAGCGCCTGGAAGCTCTGCGCCAGCGTCTTGCCGCTGGTGTCCACCGAAAGATCGGCCTTCGAATAGAAGGCGGCGCGGCCGTTCAGGATGCGGCGCAGGTCTTCCATGGCCTCCTTGCTGGCCGCCATCGGGCGGGTGTCGCCCTGCGCGGCCACGCGGCCCATGTGCTCCTCGGGCGCGGCCTGCAGCCACACGGTGGTGCAGTGCGCGAGCAGCTCGTTGAAGGTGGCGGGGTCCGACACGATGCCGCCCGGCGTGGCGATGACCACTTCGCTGTAGATCTGGATGGTTTCCTCGAGCGCGCGGCGCTCGTAGCGGCGGTAGGCGTTGGTGCCGTAGAGGTCGTGGATCTCGCGCACGCTGCAGCCCGCGAGCTTCTCGATGTCGCGGCTCAGCTCCACGAAGGGCAGGTCCAGATCGTCGGCCAGCATCTGCCCGAGGGTCGACTTGCCCGCGCCGCGCAGGCCCACGAGCGCGATGCGCCGGTGGCGCGCCGAATCGACCGAGGCCGTGCCCAGCAGTTCACCGACCGCCACGCGCACGCGGCGCAGGTCGGCCTCGCTGCGGTTCTCGAGCAGCTCGCGGATCAGCAGCCATTCGGGCGAGCTGGTGGTCACGTCGCCGACCAGCTCGGCCAGCGAGCAGTGCAGCGCGCCGGCCACCTGCTGCAGCACCAGGATCGACGCGTTGCCGATGCCGTATTCGAGATTGGCCAGGTGCCGCTCCGACACGTCCGCCGCAATGGCCACCGCCTTGCGCGTGAGGCCGCGCTGCGCGCGCAGGTTGCGCACGCGCTCGCCCAGCGCCGCCAGCAAAGGGTTCCTGACGGCCTCCCCGGCCGGCGCTGCTGTGTTGCTGGCGTGGTTGCCAGCGGGCGCGGTGGCCAGCGCCGCCGCGTCTACGTGCTCGTTCATGCATGTCCTCGTTCTTGGCCGGGATTGTGCGCGCTCAGGGTAAACACCATGGATGCACTATATTGCTTGACACTCATTGTCTCCGTGCTTATTGTTCGACCACAAGCAAGATACTGCACGCGCGGAATTCTTGCAAGGTAGTTCAAAAGTTCGCTGCGGTATCCAGCCTGCCAGCCAGCCTCCAAAAAGGAAGCCCGCCATGTCCAGCAAGGAAGCATTTCACCAGTTGATCGCCGGCCTGGCCGCCGAAATCGCGGGCCGACCGCTCGACCAACAACTCGACCAGTGGCTGAACGCCACGCATGGCGCGGGCAGCGCGCGCTTCGAGGCGCTGCGCCAGGCCTGCATCGGCGGCGTCGCCGAAGGCTGGCTGTGCGAACGCGAAGGTGGCGGCATCCGCTATGGCCGTGTCTTCAAGGCCGAAGACGCGCTGCGCCGCTTCTCGGTCGACGTGGTCGACATGCAGGACATCGCGGGACCGCACCACACGCATCCGAACGGCGAGATCGACCTGATCATGCCGCTCGAGGACAGCCCCGGCGCCACCTTCGACGGCCGGCCCGCGGGCTGGTGCGTCTACGGGCCCGGCACTGCGCACCGGCCGACCGTGGCGAATGGCCGCGCGCTCGTTCTCTATCTGCTGCCCGAAGGGCAGATCAAGTTCACCCCATGACCGAACTCCTCCCCAACCACGTCGCCGGCCGCTGGCAAGGCGGATCGGGCGCCGGCACGCCGCTTTTCGATCCGGTGCTGGGCACCGAGCTCGTGCGCGTCGACGCTACCGGCCTCGACTTGCCGGCCGCCTTTGCCTTTGCGCGCGAACAGGGCGGCAGCGCACTGCGTGCCCTCACCTACCGCCAGCGTGCCGGGCTGCTCGGCGCCATCGTGAAGGTGCTGCAGGCGAACCGCGAGGCGTACTACGAGATCGCCACCGCGAACTCGGGCACCGTGAAGAACGATTCGGCCGTCGACATCGACGGCGCGATCTTCACGCTCGGCCAGTACGCGAAGTGGGGCGACACGCTCGGCGACGTGCGTGCGCTGCGCGACGGCGATGCGGCCCGCCTCGGCAAGGAGCCGGTGTTCCAGTCGCAGCATCTCCAGCTGCCGACGCATGGCGTCGCGCTCTTCATCAACGCCTTCAACTTCCCGTCATGGGGGCTGTGGGAAAAGGCCGCGCCGGCGCTGCTCTCGGGCGTGCCGGTGATCGTGAAGCCCGCCACGGCCACCGCCTGGCTCACGCAGCGCATGGTCAAGGACGTGGTCGATGCGGGCGTGCTGCCCGCGGGCGCGCTCTCGGTCGTCTGCGGCAGCTCGGCGGGCTTGATGGATGCGCTGCAGCCCTTCGATGTGGTTTCCTTCACCGGCTCGGCCGAGACGGCGGCGCTGATCCGCTCGCACCCGGCCGTGGCCGAGCGCTCGGTGCGCGTGAACATCGAGGCCGACAGCCTCAACAGCGCCCTGCTGCTGCCCGGCGCCGCGGCCGGCAGCGAAGCCTTCAACCTGCTGGTGCGCGAAGTGGTGCGCGAGATGACGGTGAAGTCGGGCCAGAAATGCACCGCGATCCGGCGCATCCTGGTGCCGGCCGAGCTCTACGGCGCCGCGGCCGAAGCCATCGGCGCCAAGCTCGCAGGCATCACCGTCGGCAACCCACGCAACGAGAGCGTGCGCATGGGTTCGCTCGTGAACCGGGCACAGATGAAGGCCGTGAGCGAAGGCCTGCAAGCGCTGTCCGCGCAGACCACCGTGCTGTACGACGGCCGCAACACGCCGCTGATCGATGCCGAGCCGGCCGTGGCCGCCTGCATCGGCCCGGTGCTGCTGGGCGCGCGCGATGCCGATGCGGCGCAGCGCGTGCACGACGTGGAAGTGTTCGGGCCCGTCGCCACGCTGCTGCCGTATCGCAATCTTGCGCACGGCATCGCGCTGGCGCACCGCGGCCAGGGCTCGCTCGTCACCTCGTTGTATGGCAGCGACGATGCCGCGCTGGCGCAGGCCGCGCTCGCCGTCGCGCCGAGCCACGGCCGCGTGCACGTGGTCACACCCGAGGTCGCACAGGCCCACACCGGCCACGGCAACGTGATGCCGATGTCGCTGCACGGCGGCCCCGGCCGCGCGGGCGGCGGCGCCGAGCTCGGCGGACTGCGCGCGCTCGACTTCTATCACCGCCGCAGCGCGGTGCAGGCGAGCCCCGGCGTGCTCGCCCACCTCGGCCTCTAGAGAAAAGAACAGGCCCCACGGAGACACACGATGAGCCCACCCGCACGATTCAATTTCGCCGAGCACCTGTTCGCCCTGAACCGCAGCCGCGCCGAGCGCACCGCCTACATCGACGACCGCGGCCCGCTCGCCTATGGCCAGCTCGAAGAGCGCGCGCGCCGCCTGGCTGCCGCGCTGAAAGCCGCCGGCGTGCGGCGCGAAGAGCGCGTGCTGCTGCTGATGCTCGACAGCAGCGACTGGCCCGTGAGCTTCCTGGGCTGCCTCTATGCCGGCGTGGTTCCCGTCGCCGTCAACACGCTGCTCACGCCCGAGGACTACGCCTACATGCTCGACCACAGCCGCGCGCAAGCCGCGCTGGTGTCGGGCGCGCTGCTGCCCACGCTGCAGGAGGCGATGGTCCGTGGCGCGCATGAAGTGCACACGCTGATCGTCTCGCAGCCGGTGGGCGCGCTGCCCGACGGCGCGCAGGAATTCGAAGCCGCGCTCGCCGCCACCGCGCCGATGGCGGCGCCCACGGCCACAGCCTCCGACGACCCCGGCTTCTGGCTGTACTCCTCCGGCTCCACAGGCAAGCCCAAGGGCACGGTTCACACGCACGCCAACCTGTGGTGGACGGCCGAGCTCTACGGCAAGCCGGTGCTCGGGCTGACCGAGAACGATGTGTGCTTCTCGGCCGCGAAGATGTACTTCGCGTACGGCCTGGGCAATGCGCTGACCTTTCCGCTGTCGGTCGGCGCGACCGTGGTGCTGATGGCCGAACGGCCGACGCCCGACGCGACCTTCCGACGCTGGGTGGAGCACAAACCCACGGTGTTCTTTGGCGCGCCCACCGGCTTTGCCGGCATGCTCGCCTCGCCGAAGCTGCCGGCGCGCGAAGCCGTGGCCTTGCGCATGTGCTCCTCGGCCGGCGAGGCGCTGCCCGGCGAGATCGCGCAGCGCTTCAAGGCGCACTTCGGCTGCGAGATCATCGACGGCATCGGCTCGACCGAGATGCTGCACATCTTCATCTCCAACCGCCCCGGCGACGTGCGCTACGGCACCACGGGCAAGCCGGTGGAAGGCTACGAGGTCGAGCTGCGCGGCGAGGACGGCCGCCTGGTGCCCGATGGCGAAGTGGGCGACCTCTTTATCCGCGGCCCGAGCGCGGCGCTGATGTACTGGTGCAACCGCGAGAAGTCGCGCGAGACCTTCCAGGGCGGCTGGACCAAGAGCGGCGACAAGTACACGCGCGATGCCGACGGCTACTTCACCTATGCCGGGCGCAGCGACGACATGCTGAAGGTCAGCGGGATCTACGTCTCGCCGTTCGAGGTGGAAGCCACGCTGATGCAGCACCCCGCGGTGCTCGAGGCCGCGGTGATCGGCAAGGAAGACGCGGACGGACTGACCAAGACCAAGGCCTTTGTCGTGCTGAAGGACGGCCAGTCGGTCAGCGACGAGGAGCTGAAGGCTTTCGTGAAGGAGCGGCTCGCGCCGTACAAGTACCCGCGCTTCCTGGAGTTCGTGCAGGAGCTGCCGAAGACGGCGACGGGGAAGATTCAGCGCTTTCGTTTGCGCGAGCGGGAAAAGCAAGCATGACGCGCCCCTTGTCTTACTCCCTCCCCTCCCGGGGGAGGGCTGGGGTGGGGGCAAGCGGCCTTTGCAAAGGCAGGGCCTCTGCGAGCGCCGCGAGCCCCCATCCCAGCCTTCCCCCAAAGGGGGAAGGAGCAACACCATGAGCACAACCGAGTTCGCCACCATCTCCTGGCGTGGCCGCGCTGTGCAGATCGAGTGCCAGTGGATCACCCCCGAGCGCACCGATGCCCCGCTGATCGTCTTCCTGCACGAAGGCCTCGGCTCCATCGCCATGTGGAAGGACTTTCCCGCGCAAGTCTGCAGCGCCGCCAACGCCCGCGGCCTCGTGTTCTCGCGCCCCGGCTATGGCCGCTCGACGCCGCGCGCCGAAGACGAAATCTGGGACGTCGACTTCATGCACCGCCAGGCGCACGAGGTGCTGCCCGCCCTCTTCACCGCGCTGAAGCTCGGCGATGAAAGACCCTGGCTCTTCGGCCACAGCGACGGCGGCTCGATTTCGCTGCTTTATGCCTCGCGCTTTCCCGACCGCGTGCAAGGACTCGTGGTGCTCGCCCCGCACATCTTCGTGGAAGACCTGACCATCGCGAACATCGAGCAGGCGCGCACAGCGTACCTCTCCACCGACCTGCCGAAGAAGCTCGGCCGCTACCACGACAGCGCCGACTCGGCCTTCTGGGGCTGGAACCGCATCTGGCTGCACCCGCCCTTTCGCGAATGGAACATCGAGGCCGAGCTCGACACCATCCGCTGCCCGGTGCTTGCCATGCAGGGCACGGGCGACGAGTACGGCACGCTCGCGCAGATCCGCGGCATCGCGGCGCGTGTGCCGGGTTGCGAACTGGTGGAAATCCCCGGATGCGGGCATTCCCCGCATCGCGATCAGCCGGATCGTGTCATCGTCGCGGCCACTTCTTTCATTACCAAAAACAGGAGACAGACACCATGACCATCCGCACCGCACGCCTGGCCCTCACGGCCATCGCCTTCGCTGCCCTCGCCTCGGCCGCCGGCGCCCAGGGTTCGGCCAAGCTCAAGGTCGGCCTGATGCTGCCCTACAGCGGCACCTACACCGCTTTGGGCGTGGCCATCGAGAACGGCTTCAAGCTCTATGTCGACGAGCACGGCGGCAAGCTCGCCGGCCGCGAAATCGAATACTTCAAGGTCGACGACGAGTCCGACCCCGCCAAGGCCACCGACAACGTCAACAAGCTCATCAAGCGCGACAACGTCGATGTGATCGTGGGCACCGTGCACTCCGGCGTCGCGATGGCCATGGCCAAGGCCGCGAAGGAAAGCGGCACCGTGCTGATCGTGCCCAACGCCGGCGCCGACGCCGTGACCGGCCCGATGTGCGCGCCCAACATCTTCCGCAGCTCGTTCTCGAACTGGCAGCCGGCCTTCGCGATGGGCGAAGTGGCGGCCAAGCAGCAAGGCAAGAAGAAGGCGATGACCATCACCTGGAAGTACGCGGCCGGCGACGAGTCGGTCAACGGCTTCAAGGAAGGCTTCGAGAAGAACGGCGGCAAGGTCGACAAGCAGCTCACGCTGCCGTTTCCCAACGTCGAGTTCCAGGCGCTCCTGACCGAGATCGCGGCGGCCAAGCCCGATGCGGTGTACGCCTTCTTCGCCGGCGGTGGCGCGGTGAAGTTCGTCAAGGACTACCAGGCAGCCGGCCTCAACAAGACCATTCCGCTGTATGGCCCGGGCTTTTTGACCGACGGCACGCTCGATGCGCAGGGCGAATCGGCCCAGGGCATGCTGACCACGCTGCACTATGCCGACGGCCTCAACACCGCGCGCGACAACGCCTTCCGCGTCGGCTACGCCAAGGCCTTCAAGCTGCAGCCCGACGTGTATGCCGTGCAGGGCTACGACGCGGCGCAGATGCTGGGCGTGGGCCTGGCCGCCACCAAGGGCGACATCGGCAAGAAGGCCGAATTCACGGCCGCCATCGAGAAGGCCAAGATCGACAGCCCGCGCGGCACGTTCACGATGAGCAAGTCGCACAACCCGGTGCAGGACATCTACCTGCGCAAGGTGGAAGGCAAGGAGAACAAGCTGGTGAGCATCGCGATCAAGGGCCTGACGGACCCGGCGCGTGGATGCAGGATGTGACCCACCCCCGTCCCTCGCTCACTTCGTGTAGCTCGACTCCCCCCTCGAGGGGGCGACACCTGCGGCCCGGCGAAGCCGGTTCCGCGGTGTCTCACGAACATCGCGGGCGCTGCGCGCCACGCTCTTTCTTTAGGCCCGCTACCGGGATGATCTAACGTGGATTTCGGCACCTTCCTCGTCCAGTGCCTGAACTCGGTTCAGTACGGACTTCTTCTCTTCCTGGTGGCCTCGGGGCTCACGCTGATCTTCGGGATCATGGGCGTGATCAATCTTGCGCACGGCAGCTTCTACATGATCGGCGCCTACATGGCGTTCGCGCTTGCGCCGCTGTTCGGCGACCAGTTCCTCTTGATGCTGGTGGCCGGCGTGGTGCTGGCGGCCATCTTCGGCTACCTGCTCGAATGGGCCTTCTTCAGCTACCTCTACCAGCGCGACCACCTGCAGCAGGTGCTGATGACCTACGGGCTCATCCTGGTGTTCGAGGAACTGCGCTCCATTCTCGTGGGCAACGACGTGCATGGCGTGAAGGTGCCGGCCTGGCTCGATGGCAGCTTCGCGCTCGGCAACGTCATGAGCTACCCGTGGTACCGGCTCTTCGCTTCGGCCGCCTGCATCGTGCTGGCTGTAGTGCTGTACTGGGTGGTCAACCGCACGCGGCTGGGCATGATGATCCGCGCCGGCGCCAGCAACCGCGACATGGTGCGGGGCCTGGGCATCGACGTGAAGCGGCTCTACCGCATCGTGTTCGCGGCCGGCGTGGCGCTCGCGGCGCTGGCCGGGATGATCGCGGCGCCGATGTCCTCGGTGTATCCCAACATGGGCGCGAGCGTGCTCATCATCTGCTTCGTGCTGGTGGTGATCGGCGGCATCGGCTCAATCACGGGCGCCCTCGTGGCCTCGCTGCTGGTGGGCTTCGTCGATACCTTCGGCAAGGTGTTCTTCGCGGACCTGAGCGGCATCGGCATCTACCTCTTGATGGCCATCGTGCTGATCTGGAAGCCCGAAGGGCTGATGGGGAGGCGGCCATGACCCAAGCCACCACCGCCATGCGGCGCGGCGCGTTCATCGTGCCGGTGGTCTGCGCCATTGCCATCGGCGTGCTGGGCCCGTTGATGGGCAACTACGTCTCGGACTTCGTCGTCAAGGTGATGATCCTGTCGATCTTCGCGCTGAGCCTCGAACTGCTGGTCGGCATGACCGGGCTCGTGAGCCTGGGCCACGCGGCGTTCTACGGCATCGGCGCCTACGTCACGGTGCTGGCCTCGGGCAGCGAAGGCGGCAACCTCGCGCTGCTGCTGCCGCTGGCCATGGGCGCGGCGGCGCTCTACGCGCTCTTCGTCGGCGCGCTGAGCCTGCGCACGCGCGGCGTGTACTTCATCATGGTGACGCTGGCCTTCGCGCAGATGGCCTTCTTCGTGTTCCACGACACCAAGGTGGGCGGCGGCAGCGACGGCATCTACATGTATGTACGGCCGGCCATCGGCAAGCTCGACATGGAGAACCGCATGGTGCTTTTCTACGTGGTGCTCGCATCGCTGGTGTTCACCTACGGTCTCTTGGCGCTGGTGCGCCGCTCGCGCTTCGGCGCAGCGCTCGCGGGCATCCGCGTGAACGAGCAGCGCATGCGCGCGGCGGGCTTTGCGGTGTACGGCTACAAGCTCGCGGCCTTCGTGCTGGCGGGTGCGCTCGCAGGTCTTGCAGGTTTTCTTCTGGCCTCGCGCGACGGCGTGGTCAACCCCGAGCTGATGGCCTGGCACAACTCGGGCGAGGTGCTGCTGATGGTGATCCTCGGCGGCCTCGGCCATCTGCGCGGCGCGGTCATCGGCGCCATTGCGTTCACGCTGCTGAAGGAAATCTTCTCGACGCATGCCGTGATGGGGCCGCTTGCGGACCACTGGCAGCTGACGCTGGGCATCGCAATCATCGTGTTCGTGGCGCTGCTGCCCAAGGGGCTGATCGGGCTCGCGAAGCGGCTCTCGCCGAAGGGGGCCGCATGATTGTTCCCGCGTTCGGGATTTGTCCCCTCTCCCGCTTGCGGGAGAGGGTTAGGGTGAGGGCTGCGGGCCTGTCCACCGACCCTCGCTTTCTACCGCCCCATGCCCTCACCCCAACCCTCTCCCCGAGGGGAGAGGGAGCAAGACAATGAACACCTCGGCTCTTCTTTCCGTCGAAGGCCTCACGCGCCGCTTCGGCGGCCTCACTGCCGTCAACGCCGTCACGCTCGACCTGCGCATCGGCGAAGTGCATGCCGTGATCGGCACCAACGGCGCGGGCAAGTCGACGCTGATCAACATGCTCTCGGGCGAGATCGAAGCCTCCGAAGGACGCATCGCGCTCGACGGCATCGACATCACGCGCCGCGCCCAGTCGCGCCGCGCGCGCGACGGCGTGGGCCGCAGCTACCAGCGCACGACCATCTTCCCGGAGTTCAGCGTGCACGAGAACTGCCGGCTGGCCGCGCAAGCCGCCACCGCGAAGCCATGGGCCATCTGGCAGTCGTCGCAGCGCTGCGCCACCAGCAATGCCTCGGCCGATGCGGCGCTGGAAGCCGCCGGCCTCGCCCATGAAGCGCAGCGCATCGCCGGCACCATGAGCCACGGCGCGCAGCGCCAGCTCGAAGTGGCGATGTGCCTCGCGACCCACCCGCGCGTGCTGCTGCTCGACGAGCCGCTCGCCGGCATGGGCGCGGAGGAAACCGACCGCATGCTCACCCTGCTCGCGCGGCTGAAGGCCACGCACGCGATCCTGCTGGTGGAGCACGACATGGATGCGGTGTTCCGCATTGCCGACCGCATCACGGTGATGGTGAACGGCACGGTCATCGCCACGGGCGACCCGGCCTCGATCCGCGAGAACCCCGAAGTGCGCACGGCCTACCTCGGAGAGGATCATTGATGCCCCCACGCTCATCACTTCGTGTATTCGCTGCCCCCCGAGGGGGAGCTGGCCTCCCTAGGGGCGGCCCGTCGGGAGACCACTGACATGCTCACCGTCCGCGACCTCAACACCTATTACGGCAACAGCCACATCCTGCGCGGCGTGCACGCCGGCATTCCGGCCGCCACCTCGGTCGGCCTGCTTGGGCGCAACGGCATGGGCAAGACCACGCTGATCCGCACGGTGATGGGCTATGTGCGCCCGGCCTCGGGCGAGGTGCAGGTCGATGGCCGTACGGTCACCGGCTGGCCGCCCGAGAAGATGGCGCGCCTCGGCATCGGCTACGTGCCCGAGGGCCGCGGCATTTTCCCGAACCTCTCGGTGCGCGAGAACCTCGTGATGAGCGAGCGCGCAGGCATCGACGGCCGGCGCGCCTGGACCTTCGACCGCGTGATGGCCACCTTTCCGCGCCTGGGCGAGCGGCTCTCGCACGGCGGCCAGCAGCTCTCGGGCGGCGAGCAGCAGATGCTTTCGATCGGCCGCGCGCTCATGACCAACCCGCGCCTGCTGATCCTCGACGAGGCCACCGAAGGCCTGGCACCGCTGATCGTGGCCGAGATCTGGCGCGTGATCGGCGAGATCCGCGCGACCGGTATCGCCACCTTGATCGTCGACCGCGACTACCGCAAGGTGCTCGCGCACACCGACCTCGCGGTGGTGATGGAGAAGGGGCAGATCGTGCGGCACGGGGCCTCGGCCGATCTGCTGGCAGAGCCGCAGGCGCTGGAGGAATTGCTCGGGGTGTGAAGGAGCGTCGACGCTATTCGATGAAGCGCCGCAGTCCTTCGAGATCGACCACGGTGATGCCGCCGTATTCAATGCGAAGAAATCCCGCTTCCTTCAGCCGGTTTAGCGCCGCATTGCAGCGCTGCCTCGACACGCCCGAAAGATTGGCGATCTCTTCCTGCGAGGTCTGCAGATGCAGCTCGCTGCCCGGATACAGCCACGGATGGAACAGCCCCGCCAGCGCGCGGGCCACCTGGCCGTCGGCGTCGAGCAGCCGGTGCGCCGCGTAGTTGCCCATGAACCAGTGCAGCCGCTCGTTGAGCTGCTGCAGCAGGAAATGATCGAAGCCGCGCTGCGTGCGGTGCAGCCACTCGAAAGTCTCCAGCGGCAATTGGGCCACGCGGCTGGGCCGCAGCGCAATGACGTCGGCCGAGCGCGGAGCGCCGCGCAGCAGCGTGCCCTCGCCGAACCAGCTGCCGACCGACAGCCCGCCGAAGGTGACCGAACGGCCGTCGCTCGAGGTGGTCGACCACTTGAGCAAGCCTTCGAGCGTGCCGTACCAGTGCAACGGCGTATCGCCGCGCCGGCACAGCGCGGCGCCGGCCGCGACTTCGACCTCGCGGATTTCGTCGAGCACGCGCTCGCGCGCCGCTTCGTCGAGCAGCGGAAACCAGGCCGAGTGCTGCAGCAGCTGAGGAATGGTCAGCGATGCCGCCTTGATGGCCGGCTTCGTCGTGGGCATGAAATAAAAGCTCCTGAAGGCGCGGGTGCGTAAACCCTGAGCCTAAATGTCGTCGCGATGACTGAGTGTGCCTGCGCCGCCAAAAATAATACCCGCGCCCCTCATGAAAGAAGACACCAGGAGACCCGGAGCATGTCGTCGAAGCGCAAAGTGATCGTGACCATCGCCCCCACCGGCGGCATGGCGCACAAGTCGCAGAACCCCCACCTTCCCACCCAGCCCGACGAGATCGCGGCCGACGTGCTGCGCTGCTGGAACGCCGGCGCGAGCGTGGCCGCCATCCATGCGCGCCGCCCCGACGACGGTGCCACCTGCAACGCCGATGTGTACCGCGACATCAACACGCGCATCCGCGCGGCCGGTTGCGACATCGTCATCAACAACTCCACCGGTGGCGGCGTGCATGGCGACATGGTGAAGCCGCTGGCCGGCGAGCGCTGGGAAATCGCATGGGAAGAGCGCATCAAGGGCATGGATGCCGGTGCCGAGATGTGCACGCTGGACGCGACCACGCTCAACCTGAGCTTCGAGGGCCGGCAGATCCTGATGGACACGCCCATCACCCGCGGCCGCGAACTCGCGGCCGGCATGAAGGCGCGCGGCATCAAGCCCGAGTGGGAGGTGTTCAGCCCCACGCACATCTTGCAGGACACGGCCACGCTGATCGAGGAGGGCCATGACGACGAGCCCTACTTCATCAACCTGGTGATGAACGTGCACCGCAACTTCCAGAACGCGATGCCGTATTCGCCGCGCTTCCTGCAGATGATGGTCGACACCTTGCCCAAGGGAAGCATCTTCGGCGTGAGCGGCATCGGCCCCTCGCAGCTCGAGGCCAACGTGGCGGCGCTGCTGCTGGGCGGCCATGCGCGCGTGGGGCTGGAAGACAACCTCTACTTCCGCCATGGCGAGCTCGCCACCAACGTGCAGCTGACCGAACGCATCGTGCGCGTCATCCATGAGCTCGACATGGATGTGGCCACGCCGGCCGAAGCAAGGCAGATGATGGGGCTGCCTCGCAGAGGCGGCCCGCGCCCCGAATTCGCGCCGCGCTGATGAAGAAACCAAGGAGACATTCCATGAACACCCGCCGCCATTTCCTCCACACGTTGGGCGCAGCCACTGCGCTGGGCGCCCTCTCGCCGCTGGCCGCGCTGGCCCAGGCGTTCGAGCAGGTCAAGATCTACTACGGCTTTCCGGCCGGTAGCGCCGGCGACAGCGTGGCACGCCGCGTGGGCGAAAAGCTCGCGGGCTCGGCCTATTCCCGCAACATGGCCGTGGTCGAGAACAAGCCGGGCGCGGGGGGCCGCATCGCGCTGGAAACCCTCAAGAGCGCGCCGGCCGACGGCAGCGTGCTGGCGCTGTCGCCGTTCTCGTGCACCTCGATCTACCCGCACATCTACAGCAAGCTCAGCTACGACCCCAGCAAGGATTTCGTGCCGGTGTCGATTGCCGCGGTCATGCACCACGGCCTCGCGGTCGGCCCGCTGGTGCCGCCCGAGGTGCGCACCGTGAAAGACTTTCTCGCCTGGGCCAAGGCCAACCCGAACCAGGCCAGCTACGGCTCGCCGGCGGCCGGCTCGACGCCGCACTTCATCGGCGCACTGCTGGGCCTTAACAACGGGGTCGATCTCAAGCACGTGCCCTACCGCGGCTCCATCCCGGGCGTGACCGACGTGGTGGGCGGGCAGATCGCCGCCATGGTCACGCCCAGCGGCGACTTCATTCCCAACCACAAGGCCGGCAAGCTGCGGCTGCTCGCCACCTCGGGCAAGGCGCGCTCGCCGTTCTCGCCCGAGGTGCCGACCTTTGCCGAGCAGGGCTTCGCGGAGCTGACCACCGAGGAGTGGTTCGGCTTCTACGCACCGGCCCGGACGCCCGCGAGCGTGGTGGCCACGGCCAATGCGGCGATCAACGCAGCCATCAAGGAAAAGGTGGTGACCGACAGCCTGGCCGTGGTCGGCCTGATCGCGCAGGGCTCCACGGCCGAGGAGATGGCGCGCTCGCAGCGGGCGGAGGCCGAGCGCTGGGGCCCGCTGGTCAAGAAGATCGGCTTCACGGCGGATTCCTGAGGCGAAGCAGATGGAACCGATTGCCATTACACGTGTCGCGGTGGTTGCCACCGGCGTCATCGGCGCCAGTTGGGCCGCCTTCTTCCTCGCGCGCGGCCTCGACGTGGAGGCCACCGACCCTTCGCCCGATGCCGAGGCGCGGCTGCGCGCGGCCGTGGCGGCGCACTGGCCCACGCTGGAACGCTTCGGCCTGGCAGCGGGTGCCTCGGCCGGGCGGCTGCGCTTCCACGCGCGGCTCGAGGACGCGGTGGCGCAGGCCGACTTCGTCCAGGAGAGCGGCCCCGAGCGGCTGGATTTCAAGATCGACCTGTTCCGGCGCATGGACGAAGCCGCGCCGGCGCATGCCATCCTGGCGTCGAGCTCCTCGGGGCTTGCAATCAGCGCAGTGCAGGCCGAATGCCGGCACCCGGAGCGCGTGGTGCTGGGCCATCCCTTCAACCCGCCGCACCTGATCCCGTTGGTGGAGGTGGTCGGCGGCGAGCGCACCTCGGACCAGACCATCGAACGCACGATGGCCTTCTATGCCGCTGTCGGCAAGCGGCCGATCCATGTGAAGCGCGAGGTCAAGGGCCATATCGCGAACCGGCTGCAGGCCGCGCTCTGGCGCGAGGCCTTCCACCTGGTCAACGAGGGCGTGGCGAGCGTGGCCGACATCGACACCGCCATTGCGCACGGCCCCGGCCTGCGCTGGGCGGTGATGGGGCCGTTCATGAACCTGCACCTCTCGGGCGGCGCGGGCGGCATCGAACATGTGCTCGCGCACCTGGGCGGGCCGATCGAGGATTGGTGGAAGGACTTGGGCGCGCCGGCGATGACGGCGGAACTAAAGCAGAAGGTGGCCGAAGGCGTGGCCGAGGAACTGGGCGCGCGGCGCGTGGCCGAGCTCGAGGCCGCCCGCGACATCCTGCTGTTGGACCTGATTCGCGCCAAAGCCGACACCGGCAGACTCGATCAGGAATGACTGCCCCCGGGCTTATATGACAGACAACGACTTCCTCCTCGACCCCAGCCAGATCGCCCCGCCGCGCACGCTGCGCATCGACTTCGACGACGGCTCCTTCGCGCTGCGCTCGCCGATGGCGCTCAAGCCCTATGCGCGCTGCATCGGCGAATGGCTGGAGCGCTGGGCGCGCGAAACGCCCGAGGCGCTGGCCTTCGCGGAACGCGACGACAGCAGCGAAGGCTGGCGCAAGCTCGACTACCGCGCGCTGCGCGAGGCCGTGGGTGCGGTGGCGCAGGCGCTGCTCGACCTGGAGCTGCCGGCCGAAAAGCCCATCGTGATCCTCTCGGACAACGCGATCGACCACGCGGTGCTGATGCTCGCGGCCATGCACATCGGGCGCACCGCATGCTCGCTGTCGAGTGCGTATTCGCGCATGGCCAAGGACCCGTCGCGGCTGCACGGCATGCTGCAGGCGCTAGCGCCTTCGCTGATCTACGCTTCGGATGCCAAGGTGTATGGCGGCGCGCTCGCGGGCTGCGGCGTCGAGGCGGTCACGGTGTTCAGCCGCAATGCCGACGCGCATGCCGGTGCCCTGCCCTTCGCGCAACTGCTGCAGGCGAGCGAGACGCCGGCCGTGATGCAGGCCTACGAGGCCATCCTGCCCGACACCCATGCCAAGTACCTGCTGACCTCGGGCTCCACCGGCAAGCCCAAGGTGGTGATCAACACGCACCGCATGCTCTGCGCCAACCAGCAGATGATGGCGCAGACCTGGCGATTCCTGAACAAGGAAACACCCGTGTTGGTCGACTGGCTGCCCTGGAGCCACACCTTCGGCGGCAACCACAACCTGCACATGGTGCTCGCCCATGGCGGTGCGCTCTACATCGACGAGGGCCGGCCCGCGCCGGGCCTGATCGAGAAGACCGTGCGCAACCTGCGCGAAGTGAAGCCCACGCTGCTGTTCAACGTGCCGCGCGGCTTCGACATGCTGCTGCCCTTTCTCGAAGCCGACGATGCCCTCGCGCGCGAGGTGTTCTCGCGGCTGCGGCTGGCCTTCTATGCGGCCGCGGCGCTCGCGCCCTCGACCTGGCAGCGGCTCGAAGCCGTGGCGCAGCGCGCGCGGCCCGAGCGGCCGCTGTGGCTCACCACTTCCTGGGGCGCCACGGAGACCTCGCCGGCCATCACCTCCGCGCACTGGAAGCTCGACGGCGCGGGCTGCATCGGCGCACCGCTGCCGGGGCTCGAACTCAAGTTCGTGCCCAACGGCCGGAAGCTCGAAATGCGCGTCAAGGGCGTCTCGGTGTTTCCGGGCTACCGCCATGCGCCGCGCGAAACGGCCGAGGCTTTCGATGAAGAGGGCTACTACCGCATCGGCGATGCCGGCTTCCTTGCCGACCCCGACGACCCCGCGCAGGGCGTGATCTTCAACGGCCGCGTGGCCGAGGACTTCAAGCTCTCGAGCGGCACCTGGGTTTCGGTGGGCACGCTGCGCGTCAAGCTGGTGTCGATGCTGGCGCCGCACGTGCAGGACGTGGTGCTCACGGGCCATGACCGCGACGAGATCGGCATGCTGGTGTTTGCCAGCCCGCAGGCCGCTTCGCTCGCGCCGCAGATACTGGCCGAGCGGATCGCCGAGGTGCTGCGCACGCTGCGGGGCGAAGGCGCGGGCTCCTCGCAATGCCCCACGCGCGCGCTGGTGCTCACCGAGTCGCCGAGCCTCGATGCGGGCGAGATCACCGACAAGGGCTACATCAACCAGCGCGCGGTGCTCACGCGCCGCGCGGCCGAGGTGGCGCGGCTGCATGCCGGTGCGCACCACGACCTGCAGATCATCCGCCTGCGCGACTGATCGGCCCGCCGCGGTCTCACGAGTTCAGGAAGGCTGCTCGAACTGCGCCAGCAGCATGTTCTTGAGCCACTGGTGCAGCGCCGAGGTCTCGTGCCGCTGGTGCCAGAACAGCTCGATGACGCGCGGCGGCGCGTCGAGCGGCACGGGCATCCGGCGCAGCCCGGCCAGGCGCGCGGGCTCGAAGCGCCCGGACCACGGCAGCACCGCGATCAGGTCGGAACGGCGCACCACCTCATAGGCCGCGTGGTAGTGGTTCACCGTGGCGACCAGGTTGCGCTGCAATCCGCGGCTGTGCAGGAAGAGGTCGTAGGTCGGCATGGTCTTGCCGACCAGGCTCACGTCGACATGGCGCGCGGCCAGGAATTTCTTCAGCGGGATCTTGTCCGCGCGCGCCAGCGGATGGCCCGTGCGCAGCACGCAGACGAAGTCGGGCGACCACAGCGCCCTCGACTTGAGGAAGGCCGGCCGCTGCACTTCCTCGTTGTAGACGCTGATCGCGAAGTCGGCCTTGTTGTCCGCCAGCACCTTGTCGAAGTCGACCAGCGTGTTGGGGATGGCGTGGATCTGCATCGACGGCGCGGCCTTGCTCAGCGTGCCGGCCAGCCGCGGCACCACGATGCTCGACACGTAGTCCGACATCGCGATGCTGAGGCTCGCGGTGCTGCGCAGGGCATCGAAGCGCTCTCCTTCCAGCGTGCCGCGGATCGCATGCAGCGACTGCGAAAGCGGCTCCCACAGGTCGATGGCGCGCCGCGTGGGGTTGACGCCCGCGCCGCTGCGCACGAACAGCGGGTCGTCGAAGGTCTCGCGCAGGCGGCGCAGCGCATTGCTGACCGTGGGTTGGGTGAGCGACAGCTTGCGGGCGGCGCGCGTGACGTTGCCTTCGGTCATGAGGGCTTCGAACACCTTCAGCAGGTTGAGGTCGGCGGAGCGGTAGTTCATTCACGCGGCCTATAAACACAATTGCCAGTATAAATTTGTCGTTATATCCCGCCGATCCTACGATCGGGCGCGTCGTCCATGCCGCGTTCCTGATCGAAACCGTCGTCGAGGTAAACCACATGACCATGCTGTCGGCTCGCATCGAGCGCCTGCCCTTCTCCGGCTTCCACCGCCGGCTGCTGCTGATGGGAGGTCTCGGCTACACCTTCGATGCGATGGATGCCGCGGTCATTGCCTTCGTGCTGCCGGTGCTGCGCACCGACTGGGGCCTGAGCAGCGTGCAGATCGGCGTGCTGGCCAGCGCGAACTTCATCGGCTTCTTCTTCGGCGCGCTGGCGGCCGGCGCCTGCGGCGACCTGATCGGGCGGCGCAAGGTGATGATGTCGGCGCTGGCGATCTACTGCGTGGCGTCGCTGTTCAGCGGCATGGTCAACGACTGGACGCTCTTTCTCGCGCTGCGCATCGTGGCCGGCTTCGGCGCCGGCGCCGAGAGCGCGATCATCGCGCCCTACCTCTCGGAGTTCGTGGCGCGCCGCTACCGGGGCACCTTCACGGGCGCGCTGGCGGGCTTCTTCTCGTTCGGCTTCGTGGCCGCGGCCCTGCTGGGCTACTTCATCGTGCCGGCGCATCCACAGGGCTGGCGCATCGTCATCTTCATCACGGCGCTGCCGGTGGTGCTCCTGCTGTGGTGGCGCCGGGCGCTGCCGGAATCGCCGCGCTGGCTCGAAAGCCAGGGGCGGGCGGCCGAGGCGGACGCGATCATGGATGCGATGGAAGCCGACCACGTGCGAGGCGGCCACGCCCTCCCGGTGCTCAACGCCCAGGACGTGGCCGCGCCGCCGCCCAGCACGAGCCGCGGCAAGCTGCTGAAGAACTATGCGACGCTGGTGTCCGGCAAGCTCATCCGCATCAGCAGCATGACCTGGCTGATGTGGCTGTCGATCACCTTCAGCTACTACTCGTTCTTCACCTGGATCCCGAGCCTGCTGATCCAGAACGGCATGACGATCACCAAGAGCTTCGGCTATTCGCTGGTGATCTACATCGCGCAGATCCCGGGTTACTTCTCGGCCGCATGGCTCAACGAGCGCATCGGCCGCCAGGCCACCATCGTGAGCTACATGATGCTGGGCGGCGCCTCGGCGCTGGGGCTGGCGTTCACCCACAGCGACGGGCAGATCATGCTGGCCGGCGTGCTGCTTTCGTTCTTCATGAACGGCACCTATGCGGGCGTCTACGCCTACACGCCCGAGGTGTTCCCGACCCAGGTGCGCGCGACCGGCTCCGGCCTGGCGTCGGCCATCGGCCGCATCGGCGGCATCACCGCGCCGATCCTGGTCGGCTTCGTCTATCCGTCGCTGGGCTTTGCGGGCGTGTTCGGCATGACGACGGGGGTGCTGCTGCTGGGTGCGGCGGCCGTCACGTTCATGGGCATTCCGACGCGCGGCCGCTCGCTCGAAGACATTGCGGCGAGCGAACTTTCCTGAACCGTTCATCCATGTTGCAAAGCTCCTTGACCGAATCACTCTGCGCCGTGGCGCAGGCCCATGCCGACACGCAGCAGCCGCAAGCCACCTTCGACGCGCTCGACAAGGCGGTGGCCGCGACCATCGGCCATCGCCTGTTCACCATCCTGGTCCACCACCGCGCAGAGCGCGAGTCGGAGCGCGTGTACACCAACATGCGCGAGGCCTACCCGGTGGGCGGACGCAAGCCGATCACCGATTCGCCCTGGATGCAGCAGGTGATGCAGCGCGGCCTGCCCTACATCGGCCGCAACGCCGACGACCTGCGCGACGTGTTCTACGACCACGAGCTCATCGTGTCGCTGGGCTGCCGCAGCGTGCTGAACATTCCGCTGCGCTGGCGCGGCGAGACGCTGGGCACGCTCAACATGCTGCACGAGGAAAACTGGTACGGCCCCCGGCACATCGAACTCGCGCGCCTGTTCGCGCAGCTGGCAGTGCCGGCCGTGCTGGCCCCGGACACCAGGGAGACCATGGCATGACGAACACGGTACTTTTCAGGAACGCCCACCTGCTCGATCCGCTGCGCGGCGAGCTGCTGGAAGGCCACGACGTGCTGGTCGAAGAAGGCGTGGTGCGCGAAGTCTCCGACAAGCCGCTGCAGAGCCAGGCCGCGCGGGTCATCGACGTGAAGGGCAAGACCCTGATGCCCGGCCTGATCGACCTGCACGTGCATGTGATCGCGGTGGAGCTCAACCTCGCGCGACAGGTGCACATGCCCAATGTGCTCATCACGCTGCGCAGCGTGCCGATGCTGCGCGGCATGCTGCGCCGCGGGTTCACCACGGTGCGCGATGCGGGCGGCGCGGGCTTCGCGTTCAAGCAGGCGGTGGAGTCCGGCCTGGCGCAAGGGCCGCGCCTCTTCGTCTCCGGGCGCGCGCTGAGCCAGACCGGCGGGCACGGCGACATGCGGGCGCGTTCCGACTTCCTCGACACCGCTGCGAGCTGCCCGACCTGCGTGCGCGTCGGCGCGCTGGCGCGCGTGGTCGATGGCGTCGATGCGGTGCGCAGGGCCGTGCGCGAAGAACTGCAGATGGGCGCGGACCAGATCAAGATCATGGCCTCCGGCGGCGTGGCCTCGCCGACCGATCCGGTGGGCGCCTTCGGCTACAGCGAGGACGAGATCCGCGCCATCGTGCAGGAGGCCGAGGCGCGCGGCACCTACGTGCTGGCGCACGCCTACACCGCGGCCGCCATCGCGCGGGCCGTGCGCTGCGGCGTGCGCACCATCGAGCACGGCAACCTCGTCGATGCGCCCACGGCGGCGCTGATGGCGCAGAGCGGTGCCTACGTGGTGCCGACGCTGGTCACCTACGACGCGCTGGCCAACGAGGGCGAGCGCCTAGGCCTGCCGAAGGAAAGCGTGGCCAAGGTGGCCGACGTGCGCGAGGCCGGCCTGCGCTCGCTGGAGATCTACAAGGCGGCGGGCGTGAAGATGGGCTTCGGCTCCGACCTGCTGGGCGAATCGCAGCGGCTGCAGAGCGACGAGTTCCGCCTGCGCGCCGAGGTGCTGTCGCCGGCCGAAGCCATTGCGAGCGCCACGGTGGTCGGCGCCGAGGTGCTGGGCCTGCCCGGCCGCCTGGGCCGACTGGTGCCCGGCGCGCTGGCCGACATCCTGGTCGTCGACGGCAACCCGCTGCGCGATGTGTCCTGCCTGCTCGGGCAGGGCGAGCGCATTCCGCTGGTCATGAAGGAAGGCGTGGTCCAGTTCAACGAGCTGGAATAGCAAGCAGCAGCACCCCAGCCCCGCCTCAGGGCGAAGCCCGCGCCCCCTGGCGGGGTGCCGGCTTCTTCCTCTTCGCCGGCTCTTCCGCGCCGAAGAGCTTTTCCAACTGCTGCCCCGCCCGCGCGCCGAGGGCCGTGCCCACGCCGGGCAGCACCGCGGTGCCGACCGCCGCGCCGGCCAGCGCGCCGCCGGTCAGCGACACCTCGGGCTCGCTCATCGTCCCGCCGATCTTGAGCGGCATGCCGACCACGCCGTCGACCAGGTCCACCGCCATCTCGCCGTCCAGCTTGCGATTGAAGAGCCGCAGGTGGCCGCTGGCCGTGAGCATGCCCGAGCGCGCCTTGAGCCCGGTGTAGCGCATCACGACGCCGTCGTCGGTGCCCTGCGTGTCGAGAACGCCGGTGAGCTCCTCGAGCGGCGTGGTGCCGCCACGGCTGATGCCCGCGGTGGTCACGGCCTTGGCCAGGTCCAGCCGCGTGAGCGTGGCGGGCTGGACCGAGAAGGCGGTGCGGGTGCGCAAGTTGCGCATCAGCGCGCCCACCTCGCCCGCCTCGGCCACCAGCGTGGATCGGCCAGAGAACCTGCCGGCCACGGCGCTGCGCCGGCCGAAGGCCTGGACCAGTCCCTCGATGTCCACCTGCCGGGGCTCGAGTTCGGCCGACACGCGCAGCAGGTCGTTCGGCAAGGCCTCGAACCAGGTCACGCCGTTCGCCGTGCCGCCGCCCACGTCGATGCGGGTGCGCCAGCGGTCCTGTCCGGCGGCGCGGTCCAGGCGCAGCCGTGCGGGCGGCGACGCGCCGGCGCGCTCGATGCGCAGCTGGCGCGGACGCCAGCCGGCATCGAAGGTGATTTCTCCGTCGTAGCCCAGCGCAATGCCGCGCCGGTCGATCCAGCTCAGGTCGCGCCAGCGCAGCTTTTCGAGCGGAACGGGCGCCAGCGTCCAGGGCGCGGGCAGCGCGACGATGTGGCCGCCCTCCTTCGGCTTGGGGCCCTTGCCGCGGAACGCGCGCACCGCGTCGCGCGGCAGCACCAGGCTTTCGATCTCGACCTCGTCGATGGCGATGACCCGGCGCAGCAGCTCCCGCAGCTTGAGCTGGACCGTGATGCGGCGCAGCGTGACGGGGCGCGGCTGGTCGGTGGCCACGTCGGACAGCACCAGCACGGGGCTGGGCCACAGCGCCCAGTGCGCGCCGCCGATCTTCAGGCCGACGCCGAAGCGCTTTTCGAAGCTGTCGGCAATCCGCGCGGCCACCTCTTCGTCGCTGGGCAGGCGGGTGCTCGCCACCCACACCAGCGCGCCGATACCCAGCAACAAGACCGCGGCAAGGCCGATGAGCCAGCGTCGGACGGGGTGCTTCATCGGCGCAACTTAGCACGCCAAGGCGAATGCGGTTGTCAGCCGCCGTCGCTATAGTTTCCAAAACCCTGCACCGGAGAAACCGAATGCGTATCTGGAAAAAAGAAATCTCGGTCGAGGAACTGACCCGCAACCACATCGGCACCGCCGTGTCCACGCTGGGCATGGAATTCCTGGAGGTGGGCGACGACTTCATCCGCGCCCGCGTGCCGGTGGACGAGCGCACGCGCCAGCCCTACGGCATCCTGCACGGCGGCGTGTCGGTGGTGCTGGCCGAAACCTTGGGCTCCTGCGGCGCGCACTACTCGGCCCCCGAAGGCGACCGGGCCGTGGGGCTGGACATCAACGCCAACCACATCCGCTCCGCGAGCAGCGGCTGGGTCACGGGCACCGCGCGGCCGGTGCACCGCGGGCGCACCACGCAGGTGTGGCAGATCGACATGACCAACGATGCGGGCGAATTGACCTGCGTCTCGCGCATCACAATGGCGGTGCTGCCGCCGCGCTAGCGAAGAAAAACCCGCCCGACACACGGGCGGCAGCGGGCCGAGAGAAGCCCCCCAGAAACATAACTACCGAGGAGATAACCACTCATGAGCAACCTGTTCAGCTGGCGCGAAGTCGCCGCCACCGAGGGCCGCGTGGTCGCGCCCGACGAACGCCTGCCCTGGCTGCAGACCGGCGCGATGGGCGTGCAGCACGTGATCGCGATGTTCGGCGCCACGGTGCTGGCGCCCATCCTCATGGGCTTCAATCCCAACATCGCGATCCTGATGAGCGGCATCGGCACGCTGATCTTCTTCCTGGTGACG
>Ga0307514_10001928_pt1 | contig 22724 bp, 17 predicted proteins | sample 16_EM_MG_FD_203088 | JGI IMG/M metagenome (GOLD analysis project Ga0307514, IMG submission 203088) | Populus trichocarpa ectomycorrhiza microbial communities from riparian zone in the Pacific Northwest, United States - 16_EM | ecosystem: Host-associated > Plants > Roots > Unclassified | place...
TGGAGACCGGCACCCAGCAGGTGGCCCAGGCCGGTGAGTCGATGGGCGAGATCGTCAGCAGCGTGCGCCGCGTGAGCGACCTGATCGGCGAGATCAGCGCCTCGTCGATCGAGCAGCGCGATGGCATCGGCCAGGTCAACCAGGCCGTGACCAACCTGGACCAGATGACGCAGCAGAATGCGGCGCTGGTGGAAGAGTCGGCCGCCGCCGCCGCCGGCCTGCGCGACCAGGCGCAGCGGCTGTCGCAGGTGGTGTCGGTGTTCAATGTGGGTAGCCACGCGGCCGTGGCCGCCCATGCACCGATGGCACCACCCGTGCACGGTTCGATCCAGTCTTCCTCTAACCGGATCGCTCTCCAGCATAGGAAACCCTGCAAAGGCGCCCCAACGGCGTGGCAAGCGTAAGCCCGCTATGGCACTCGTACCCATGCAACAAGCCCGCCTGGATTTGAGTCTGAGCACCAAGAAGACCTGCAAGCACGAACTCCTGCAGCAGATGGTCCATCAGATGGAGAAGATCAAGACCTGTATCGGGGCGAAAGTGGAGTACCCATTCAGGGTAATCAAGCGCCAGTTTGGCTACACCATGGCGCGCTACCGGGGACTGAAGAAGAACACGCTGCAGCTCCGTACGCTGTTTGTGCTGTCCAATTTGTGGATGGTGCGGCACGCGCTGATGGGCGTATAGGAATGAGTGCGCCCGAAAGCCGGGCAAGGGCCGAGAAAGAGGTCTCATCGGCTCCTCAAGGAGGAGGAAGTTGGCGCAGCGGTGGGTAAATCCGCCCCGACCTACGGCGGTCACGGAGCCGAGGCGTCATAGCAGGCTTGCCGGTCGGTTATTCAGCCCCTCCTTTACTTTTCGTAATATTCTTTATTCCGTCATCATCATGACTCTCGACAAATTCAAAGTAAGCACACGTCTCGCAGTCGGCTTTGGTTCAACCATCGTGCTCGGCGTGGTGATTGCAAGCATCGCAGCCGTGCAAATGAAGTCCATGGCCGCAGGTCTGGCTGACATAGGTGAGCGCCGCATGGTCATAGTGGACCAAATGGCGGACGTCAAAGACAACGTCAATACCGTGGCCAGATCGATTCGGAACGTCATGCTCAATCCGGATGCGGAATTCCGAAGAACTGAGCAACAAAGAATCTCCGATGCCAGGGCGAACATCGCCAAAGACCTCACCAGCTTGGATAAATTGGTGGTATCCCCCAGGGGCCGGGAACGGCTTAAAACTGCCGCCGAAGCACAGGAAGTCATTGCCAAATCCCAGGACAGCGTCATTGCGATGTCCTTAGAGGGCAAGACGCAAGAAGCGGCAGCTTTGCTCTTTGGCTCTGTGCGAGCACAGCAAAACACGCTATTCAAGGCCGTTGATGACTCTATAGACTACCAAAAAGATGGAGGGAAAAAGGCAGCAACCGAAGCCGCCGCAAACGCCGGCTTCTACAGTGTGCTGATGGAGGCACTGGCGCTGGCCATGGTCGTCATCGGTGGCCTGCTGGGTTGGGCCATTACCCGCAACCTCACACGCTCCCTGGGAGCGGAGCCCTTTCAGGTCAGTGAAGCCGTACATCGCGTGGCCGAGGGTGATCTAAGCACCCCCGTGTCCGTGCGCCCTAACGACAGCAGCAGCATGATGGCTGCGGTCAAGATCATGCAGGAGTCCCTCATCCGCACCGTCAGCAGCGTGCGCAGCAATGCCGACGGTGTCGCCAGCGCCAGCGCGCAGATTGCCCAGGGCAACAACGATTTGTCGGCCCGCACCGAGCAGCAGGCCAGTGCCCTGGAGGAGACCGCAGCCTCCATGGAGGAGCTCAGCTCCACTGTTCGACAAAATGCCGATAACGCCCGCCAGGCCAACCAGTTGGCGCAGAGCGCCAGCAATGTAGCCATCCAGGGCGGCGAGGTTGTGGCCCAGGTGGTGGAGACCATGAAGGGAATCAATGACTCGTCCAAGAAGATTTCCGACATCATCGGCGTTATTGACGGTATAGCATTCCAGACCAATATCCTGGCACTCAATGCCGCGGTGGAAGCGGCCCGCGCTGGCGAGCAGGGACGTGGCTTTGCGGTGGTGGCCTCCGAGGTGCGCAGCTTGGCCGGACGTTCTGCCCAGGCCGCCAAGGAAATCAAGGAACTGATTGGTGCCAGCGTGGACCGCGTAGAACAGGGCACGGCCCAGGTGGACCAGGCCGGAGCAACCATGACCGAGGTCGTGGGCTCAATCCGTCGGGTCTCCGATATCGTGGGAGATATCAGTGCGGCCAGCTCGGAGCAAAGCGCTGGTGTCGCGCAAATCGGTGAAGCAGTCATGCAAATGGACCAGGCCACGCAGCAGAATGCCGCGCTGGTCGAAGAGATGGCCGCCGCCGCCAACAGTTTACGCAACCAGGCCGACGATCTGGTCGGCGTCGTGGCGGTGTTCAAGCTGTCCGACGGCAACGGCCCGAGTCGTCCAGCCGCATCCGTCGTGAGTGTGCGAGCGGCCCCCAAAGCTAAACAGCTTCTACCCACAATGCTTCGCAAATCCTTGGGTACATCTGCCAAGCAGCTGAGCGCGGGGTCCCATTCCCGCGCAGCGGCCAAAGCCATGGCCACCGCGGACGATGGCGGCTGGAGTAGCTTCTAACGAATAAGAAAGGTATCCACCTCGTCACGTTTGACACATTCGTTCAGAGTTTGCGGCACGCAGCCGATCTTGGGGGCGATGGATTCAATGGCCGCCCACAGCGAGGGGTACGAGCCTCGGTTCTCCTGCACCATACGCACCGCGCGCTCGCGCACTTCAGGGGAAAACTTGTTCGACTGCTTCACGGCTCAATCCTCTCAGAGTGTTGAGCCTTCACAAATCTCGGGGCGATTCGCTGTACCCATACTTGTTATCCAGAAGAGGGTTCAAATTTCAGTAGCTGCTTCTGCCTGCGGCAATGCGGCTGAACGTACACTCTGGCTGAATAACTAGCGGGACATGCGAGAAAGGCATGAGTTTGACAAGACGGACGCGGACCTGGTTTTCAAGTTCGCTCAGGCGCTTGGATCGTAGACACGTTCTGAGGGGCCTTTATGCGGACGGGGACGACAGGCGCATCTTTGAATCCAACGCCCAACAGCTGGAGAGCGGATGACACTTGCCGACGTTCTTAAATTGAATTTTTTCAGCAAGGCGCTGATTCGCAACAACGGCATTGCGCGCAGGATCATGCTGGCCATGATCTTGTTCAGTTCCGCCGTCACCGCAGTCATCACCGCAGTGGAACTCTACCTGGACTATCGTGGAGACATACGCGGGATCAATGAGCGGGTAGAGTCGATCCGCAAGGTGTATCTGCCCACCCTGGTGGAAAGCGTCTGGGTGCTGGATCCCACCAAAATCCAGAACCACCTCAACGGCCTGCTGAACCTGGGCGACGTTGAGTATCTGAGCATCGTTTCCGATGGCAAGACCCAGTGGTCGGCTGGCACGCGGTCCTCCACGCGCCAGATCGAAACCGTCTTCCCCTTGAACCACCTCAACGCTGGCGAGAGCATACCCATTGGCGAGCTGCATGTGGTTGCCAGTGTGGACAACGTGGTGTCGCGGTTGTGGGCCAAATTCATCGTCACGCTGGTCAGCAACGCTATCAAGACCTTTTTGGTCACCGCCTTTGTTTTGCTGATCTTTCAGGCTTTGGTGGGGCAGCATCTGGAGCATATTGCCGGCTATCTGCTTCAATTTTCAAGGACTGTATCCAGTGAGCAGCCATTGCAGCTCAACCGCCAGGAGGGGGGCCGTTGGCGGCCCGACGCGCTCGATCATGTGGCGAACGCCGTCAATCGGATGCGTGAAGAGATCATGCGCTCGGGCGCCGAGCTCAAAGCCAGTAATGAGCGGCTGGAGTCGATGGTGAAGAACTCGCCGCTGGCCATCTACACCAGCGACCTGAATAATATTGTGAGCAGTTGGAACCCGGCCGCGCAGAGGATGTTTGGCTGGACCGCCGAAGAGGCGATCGGCCATAGGGTGCGATTCATCCCAAAGGACAGGGGGCAGGAGTACGAAGACATCGCCTCTAGGTTGCGGAATGGGGAGTCGCTCAACCAGGTCGAGTTGGTACGGCAGCGCAGTGATGGCTCTGTCATCCACATCAGCTTGTCCACCGCTCCCTTGTCCACTGCGGACGGGCAATCCGATGCCAACATATTCCTCGTAGCCGACATCACCCAGCGCAAGCTGGCAGAGCAGCAGATCCAGTTCCAGGCCTTCCATGATGCGCTGACCGGTCTGCCCAACCGCCTGCTGTTGCAAGACCGTTTCGAGCAGGCCAAGGCCCAAGCGAACCGGACAAACTGGCGCGTGATGCTGCTGTTTCTGGATCTGGACAACTTCAAGAGCATCAACGACACGCTCGGCCACGATAGCGGTGATGTGTTCCTTAAACAGATCGCCACCCGCCTGAGCGCCTGTATGCGCGAGACCGACACCATTAGCCGGCTGGGAGGTGATGAGTTCCTCATTCTTTTGCCGGATCTGACCCAGGCGGAAGATGCGGCGCCGATTCTGGCAAAGCTCATGGAGCAGATGCAACTGCCCTTCTTTGCTGAGGGCCATGAAATTTCGACTTCGGTATCCATGGGTGTGACCATCTTTCCCGAAGATGGCACGAGCTTCGAAAGCCTGCTCAAAAAGGCCGATATGGCCATGTACAAAGCCAAGGGCGATGGACGCAACACCTACCGTTACTTTGACGACGCGATGGACGTGGAGGCGATCGAGCACCAGTTCATCCGCAATGGTCTACGGCGCGCGCTGGAGCGCAACGAATTCGTTTTGCATTACCAGCCCCAGATTGATCTGGCCAGCGGCGCCATCATCGGGGTCGAGGCCCTGATCCGGTGGAACCACCCCCAGCTCGGCATGGTGTCGCCTGCGCGCTTCATACCGGTGTCCGAAGAGAGTGGCCTGATCGTTTCGATTGGCGACTGGGTCTTGCGTGAAGCCTGCCGCCAGGCCATGGCTTGGCAGCGCGACGGACTGCCTGAACTGTGCATGGCGGTGAATCTCTCGGCTGTGCAGTTCAAACGCGGTAGCGTGGAACAGTCGGTGATCCATGCGCTGGAAGAAAGCCGGCTGAACCCCGCGCTGCTGGAACTTGAGCTGACCGAGTCGATCCTGATCCAGAACGTGGAGGGCGTGCTGGACCGCGTCAAGCGCTTGAAGCTGCTGGGTGTGAAGCTGTCGATCGACGATTTCGGTACCGGCTATTCCAGCCTGTCGTACTTGAAGCGTTTTGACATCGACAAGCTCAAGATCGACCAGTCCTTTGTACGCGATTTGGGTACTGACCCCGATGACGCTGCGATCGTGCGGGCTATCATCCAGATGGCCCGCAGCCTGAATCTGCGCACCATCGCCGAAGGCGTTGAAACCGCCGACATGCTGCACCAGCTACGCGTCTTCGGTTGCGACGAGGCACAGGGCTACCACTTTGCGCGGCCGATGTCGGCGGATGAGGTCGCCATCTACCTGCGCCAAGGCGAAGACGGCCGAAGTTTGACCCGAGATCAGAGTGAATGAGCTGCCATTGATGTTCGTACAAGGTGGTGTCTTTCATAACACGGTCAATCTATTTGGTATGCGGGATTTGCTGATGTGAGAAAAAATCGCACTAAAACCAAGGAAGAGCCGAATTGATAAGCTTCATTTAGATCACTAGAATTTTCTAGCCTAAACGAAAGAGAATTTATGCCGCATATCACACGTGTTTTGTGGATTCTTCTGAGCATTTTTAGCACCATAGCCTACGCCCAACCTTACGACCGGGTCGCATCATTGGCAGAGAATCCTTCTAGCCAAAAGGATGGAGTAGATGCGCAGGGCAAGCCGCCTGATCTCATTCGCGAACTCGACCGCGCGACGCATACGACAACAAAAATTGTGCTTCGTCCATTTGCCAGGTCATTGTTGGAAACGGCCAAAGGCAATGCTGACTTTCATATTCCATTCATCCAAGTCGGCGATTTACCTGCGCCCAAAGGGTTGGCCTATGTCACAGAGGTCGCTATTGGGCAAAGGCCGTTTGTTATTTACTCACGAAAGGCAGCCCCGCTAGATGCCAATGCAGTAGGAAAAAACAAGGTTGTGTTGATAGAAGCGGGGCACTCGTCATTCTTTCCTTTTCCAGTGACTGAGTCTGGTTGCATGAGCTGTAGCTTGGACATGGTTTTATTGAAGCGGGCAGATGCGCTAATTGTTGCGAATGATATTGTTGACCCGCTTCTGGTGAATCCGAAGTACAAGAGTATTCACCGTGCGCTTTATAAATCCTATCCGGTCCGAGCGTTGGTCAATGCAAATGCCGATTCGACGGCAACTCGCCGCTATTTGATAGAGGGCGTAACGCGGTTGACACAATCGGGTGAAATGGCCAAATACCTGAATGAATACTCTGATTGGCAACCTTGAGAATTTATTTGCCGGGCAGTCGGTTTTCTCGCTGGTCAACCAGATGATGGCGAATGATGGAGACCACGGTTTGCGCCAGGTCAGCCGCATCGTTTCTGTGCTGCTGTAGTTCGGCGAAAAAATTCCGGCATGACCCAAATGCCATTGGCACACCAATGTTGTTTACGACTTTAATTGCACGGAATAACTAGATGTTGGCGCCAATTGAATCTTGACAGTCTGGGGGTGGATCGGGCCGTTTCAGACCTTGTCCGGTTGAACTGCGACAGGGGTTCCGTTGAAGGCGGCGTTTCCCGTCAGCTGGTCGATGCGGTAATCGTCGGTCAGGCTATTGATGCTGATGCCCGGCTGGTGCTTGGCAATCCGCATGCGGGTATCGGGACGGTGATGCCCCCAACCCTGCGGGATGCTGACCACGCCGGGCAGGATGTCGTCGTCCACTTCCGCGGGCAGACTCACCTGCCCGATTTTCGATCTCACGGTCACCATCTGGCCCGACTTGATGTGCAGCCGCTCGGCATCCGCCGAGTGGATTTGGAGCGTGACCAGGTTGTCGCCCTTGATCAACCGATGGGAGTTGTGCGTCCATGTGTTGTGGTTGTGCACCAGGCGGCGGCCGATCATGCGCAATGGAAATTCGGCGCTGGTGACCGCGCCCGCTTGCATGCTGGTGCGCAGGCGCGGCAAGTCGTTCAGATAGTAGTTCGGTGCCAGGCGAATGCGGCCGTCGGGGGTCTTGATGCGTTCACCGGCGCAGGCTTGCAGCGGCCCCAGATCAACGCCGTGGGGAGTATCAATCAGTTTTTGCAGGCTCAGGCCCTGGGCTCCATAAGCGCTGGCCTTCAGTGCGGCGTCCAGAACGTGTTCAGGCGTCTGGCCGTCGTCTGGCACGCCGGTCAGGCAGGTTGCCATGGCTTTCAGGATTTGCCAGTCGTGCTTCTGATCCGGCTCTTTTTCAAAAAGGGGCGGCGCGTATTTGGCCGTGTTGCGTACGGCAAAGCCGTTGAAGAACACGTCGTAGTGCGAGGTTTCCAAGCCGGTGGTCGCGGGCAGGATGATGTCGGCGTGCCGGGTGGTTTCGTTCAGGTAGATGTCGACCGACACCATGAAGTCGAGCTGCTCGAAGGCATGGTCCAGGCGGTCGCCATTGGGGGCGGACAACACGGGGTTGCCTGCAATGGTGAACAGGGCCTTGATCTGGCCTTCGCCAGCGGTGGTGATTTCCTCTGCCAAAGTGCAGATGGGAAATTCACCATGGAAGTGAGGCAATTGCCGCACCCGTGAAAGCAATGGCTTGTGCGTGTGGACCCGGTCGGGCTTGAGCAGGTCGAAGGCGGGCTGGGGAAACATGGCGCCGCCCGCACGGTCGAAGTTGCCTGTGATGATGTTCAGCACGACGGTCAGCCACTGGCAAAGCCCTCCGAACGTTTGTGTCGAAGCACCCATGCGGCTATAACAAACTGCGGAAGGAGCGCTTGCGAAGTCACGCGCCAATTGCCGGATCTTGTGCGCGGCAATCCCCACGAAGGAGCTGACACCTTCGGGCGTGAACTCGGCGGTGGCGGCCACCAGCTGCTCGTATCCGTCCAACAGGGGCTCCAGGTCGCGAAAGCGGGCGAGGTTTTCCTCGATCACCGTCCGGATCAGGGCCAGCAGCAGCAAGGCATCGGTCTCGGGCACGATGAAAAGATGTTCGCTGGCGATCTTGGCGGTTTCGGTGCGCCGTGGGTCGACCACCACCACCTGTCCGCCGCGCTTCTGGATGCCTTTGAGCCGGCCTGGCATGCCTGCGCCACTCATCATGCTGCCGTTGGAGACGACGGGGTTTCCGCCGATGATCAGCATGAAGTCGGTGCGATCGATATCGGGCACCGCAATGGCCATGGTGGCACCGAACATCCGGCTGGCGGCCACATGGTGGGGCATTTGATCGGCCGAAGCGGAGCTGAAGCGGTTGATGCTGCCCAGCGCCCGGAGGAAATGAGAAAGAAAGATGGCGTTGCCCAGATTGTGCGCATTGGGGTTGCCAAGGTAGACGCCGACACTGTTCTTGCCGTGCCTGGTCTGTATCTGCTGGACTTTCTCGCTGATCTCGGCGAATGCCTGGTCCCAGCTGATTTCCTGCCAGCCGTCGCCGGTTTTTCGCAGCGGCTTTTTCAGGCGATCGGGGTCCTGGTAGAAGTCTTGTAGTGCGATGGCTTTTGGGCAGATGTGGCCATGGCTGAACGGGTCTTCCTTGTCTGGCTTGATGGAGACGATTTTTCCGCCTTCATGCCTGACCTCAATGCCGCACATGGCCTCGCAGATGTTGCAGGTTCTGAGGTGGGTCTCGTACTTTTCCATATTGAATGGGTCTGCCAATCCATGTTGATTACAGCGACAAACTGAGTCAGTGTCGCGGCCGATGCCAATTGGACCAGATGGCCGGCAATCGATCAGCAACCAAGGAGACAAGGCATGACGGGGCTTTCTTGCCAAGCGCTGTTTATCGCGGCTAGGTCAGCAACTGGTAGAGCCAGGTCTCGGACAACGTCTCGTCTCCGTTCTTGAGGAACAGCCGTAGGTCCACCGGCCCGTTGCCCTCGGGCGTGTAGTCGAACTGCGCACGCCAATGGCCTGCCACGTTGTTCGGCACCGCCTCGGTGAACACGTACGAGAACTGCCCGCGCGGTCCGCTCAGCATGGCCTCGGGCTTCACGCCGAAGGGCAGGTTGGCGAGCGGCCCGCCCAGGAACTCGACCATGAACTTGCGCACGCCCTGCGGCCGCGGCTGGCCGGGCACGCCGCCACGGCCGATGCGCGTGGCCACGCAGCGTGCCAGCGGCGAGGGGAAGGGTTCGTCCGCCACCCAGTGCAGGCGGTAGCGCAGGTCGTAGCTGCTGCCGGCCTTGGCAGGCGCCTTGGGTACCCAGAAGGCGCCGATGTTGTCGTGGATTTCGTCGTCGGTCGGGATCTCGACGAGCTCGACCGCGCCCTCGCCGAAATCGGTCAGCGGCTCTACCCACAGGCAGGGGCGCTTGTCGTAGTTCACGCCGTCCAGGTAGTGGTCGAAGTTGCGGTCGCGCTGCATCAGGCCGAAGCCCTTGGGCGACTTGTCGCCGAAGGCCGAGACGCCGGTGCTGGTTGGGTTGTTGAGCGGGCGCCAGATGCGCTCGCCACCGCCGGTCCACAGCGCCAGGCCGTCGGAGTCGTGCACCTCGGGGCGCCAGTCGATGCCGGTGGGCTTGAGCTTGTCGGAGTACCAGTACATGGAGGTCAGCGGCACCAGGCCCAGGCGTGTGACGTCCTGACGCAGGAACAGCCGGCATTCGATGTCCATGACCACGGCCTGGTCGCGCCGCATCGCGAAGCGGTAGGCTCCGGCGATGCTGGGGCCTTCGAGCAGCATGTAGGCCACCACGGTGTCGCCGCCATCAGCGGGCGGTTCGAACCAGACCTGCGTGAACGCGGGAAATTCTTCGCTCTTGCCGTTCACGGCCACGTCCAGCGCCACGCCGCGCGCCGACAGGCCGTACTGGTAGAGCCCGCCGATGGCGCGGAAGTACGAGGCGCCCAGGAAGGCCACCCAGTCGTTGTTCTGCCAGGGCAGCTTGGCCTGGTCGCCCAGGCGGCTTTCCTGGATGCGAAAGCCTGCAAAGCCAGCGCCGTCCGGCAATGCCTTGGCCGGGCTGTCGGCCGGCATCTCGAAATAGCTCGGGTCGTAGAGGATCTCGCGGCCTCGCGCGCCGCTGCCGGCCTTGTCCAGCACATGCATGTGCACAGGCGTCTGGAAGTAGCGGCCCATGTGGAAAAAGGTCACCGGGAAAGGGCCCGGGCCGTCCCTGAGCAGCGCGAAATCGGTTTTGTACTTGAGCTTGCCGTGCGCGTCGTAGTCGATGCGCTCGAGCACCTCGCGCGGCAGCGGTGGCGGCGGTGCGTAGGGCTTGGCGGCAAGCGTGCGGGCCCGCTCGATGAGCGCGTCGAAGGAGAAAGGCTTGGCCGGGCCGAGCTTCAGGCCGGTCTGGGCCATCGCCTGTTCGGACAGGCCCAGCGCGGCCAGGGCGGCAGCGGTACTGCCGGCGGTCAGGAGGGTTCTGCGGTGCAACATGTGCATGATTTAACCAGAATCGTGCTGGCGGCCGGTCCTGGGGGATAGTGCCCCGCAAACGTTCAAGGCGTTGGCGCTGTTGCCGATGTCGCCGATGTTGATTTGACCCTCGGTATCGTCAAAGATCAGCGCTCACTGGTTTCTGGAAGCTTTGCAATCACCTTGATCTCGAACTTGAAGCCATAGAGCCAGGTTACGCCAACACCCGTTAGCGTTGGGTGCGGCGCATGGCCCCAGAACTCGGGCACGATCTTCCAGACCGTCTCGAAACTCGGGGTTTATGCCGCGCCGAGCTATCTGGCCCTGGCTGGCACACCGTTGCATCCGCGGGAACTGGAGGAAACGCATCACCGCATCGTGGGCTTCCATTGGGCACGGAGCGGCAAGACCTTTCCATACGTCATGCACTGCGCGGGCGAGACCGTCGAGGTGCAAGGGCGCTACGCGTTCGCGGTGAACGATGGAAATGCCTACCTCGCGGCCGGCCTGGCAGGCCTCGGCGTGCTTTGGCTGTCCGACTACATGGCCAAGATGCACCTGGCGAGCGGTGAGCTGCTGCCCCCTCTTCGAGAATCGCACGCGCTCAGCGAGCGGGTAGGCCGCGAAGGCCCTCCTCGTCAGTAATTCAGCCTCAGCGGCTTGCCGATGTGCTGCGATGCCACGTCCGCCGGGTGGAAGGGCAGAGGCTGCCAACGCTTGGCGGAGAACATCGGCAACTGGTCGTAGGCGTGTTCCGAGCCCGGCTCGCTGCTCTGGCCATAGGTGAGGATGCCTTGCGCCACGGGGCCTCGATCGTCGAAGCTCACGGCCTGTATGTAGCTGCTGCCGTAGTTGACCAGGTAACCGCCGGTGTTGATCGTTGGCTGACCCTGGGTCTGCAGCTTGTTGAGCACGCCTTCGAATTCATCGCCGCCGTGCAGCGCCACCCGCTGGCCATGCACCAGGCGCGACTGCGGGATGCCGAGCGCTACGCCGGGGGCGAAGCCTGCCGCGCGAACCACCCCGACCGCTTCGCCCAGCGCCTTGAAGACGGCGTCGCGCGTGACGGGGTTGCCCATGTCGAGCCCACTCGGTGTGGCGATCGGCTGGCTCGGGTCGAAGGGCACGCGCCACACCTTCGGTATGTCCTTGGCCTTGCGCCAGAATTCGCGAAAGAGCGGTGCCCCCGCGGCGTCGGCGTTGCTGGTGCGGTCCCAGGCCGCGAGCACGCGGCAGCCCTCGCTCGCGTCCGGCGAGAGCGCAGCGGCGGCGGCCTTGCAAGCGGCCTCAAGGTCGTCCATCACCAGGCGACCGGCAAGGTTGTGGTTGCGGAAGATCACGCTGCGAAGTTCGTCAAGGCCCATGCGATTGCCCGCAAGACCATCGCCACCGCCGAGCCGGCCACGGATTTCCATGATGCCGCTGCGGGTGCGCAGGCCCTGTGTCGTGCCGACCGGCCCGACGAGGGGTGAGACACCCGCCATGGGGGCCACGTCCGGGTTGCTCAGCCAGTAGCTGTCGTTGCTGTTCTGGACCCAGTCCGCAGTGATCAGCACCGGCATGCGGCTCGGCGTGATGATGCCGGGGGCTTTCGCCGCGCGTGCAGCAGGGTCGCGCGCCCAGGCGCACGCGCTGCGAGAGCCGTCGAGCACCACCAGCCCGGCAGCACCGAAGAGTCTGGCGGCAGCCGGCGAGGGCGCACAGCGCTGGAGCATGTCGGCGGAAACGTCGGGCACGACCGACAGGTCTGCGTACATCGCATTGCCGCTGCGATCGGCGGCGATGGTATTGACCCAGGGAATGCCCTGGTTGCCCATGGCGGCGCGGAGCTCCGTGACGTCATGTGCGCGTGCCATGCGCATCCAGGCGTCGCCAGCGCGGGTGTTGATGGTGTTGGCATCGCGCAGGGCGTACGCATGGGCCGTGGTCCAACCGAGCCCGGCGCGCGGAATGGAAATGATGGGGCCCCATTCGCTGCTGTAGAAGACCTTGCTGATCATGGCTGTGCCAGCTGTGCCAGCTGTGGCCTCGGACGGCAAGGCCACGGTCCTGGCCGTCATCTTGCGGCGTTCGCCGTCGACCAGGTAGACGGTGGGATCGGCCGGGTCGAGCTTCAATTCGTACAGCGTGAAGCGCTTGCCCGTCGACACCGTGTGGGTCCAGGCCACGTCGTGGTTGAACCCGATGACCACCTGCGGCGACATGTTGCCGCTCACGCCCATCACGTCGAGCGTGCCGGGAATCGTGAGGTGGACCTGCCAGAAACGGTTGGGTCCATTCCATGGGAAGTGCGGATTGCCGAGCAGCACGCCGCGACCATCTGGTGTGGCGTTGCGGCCAAAAGCCCAGCCGTTGGAGCCGTACTCGCCGCCGTCGGGATTCGCGTTGAAGCTGAAGTGCGCCAGCTCGGTGGCGGCGACTTTCGGGTCGACATCCGCTGCGCTCGTCTTGGCCATGGCCGGCGGCGGTTCGGCTGCCAGTACCGCGCCCGCGAAGGCGCCCAGGCCACCGAGGATCATCGCCTGCTCGGTACCGCGAAGCATGTCGCTTGGGGTCATCGGCCGCAGCCAGGGCTTGCCGCGACAGCTCTCGGGCACGGTGCCGGCGGCAATCGCGTCTTGCAGGTATCGGTTGTAGCCCGCTGCGTAGCCTCGCATCGAGGCTTGTACTTCGGGGCTTGAGCTCGATGCGGCGCGAGCGAGCGCGGCATCGTCCATGTGGGCTCGCATGAAGAGGTCGAGCTGCGGGTTGGGCAGGCGTCCCAGGCCAATTTCACCGACGCCTTGCGCACCCAGGAAGCGGGTACGGTCGCCGCGCAGGGTCAACAGGTGCTCGGCGGTCAGGCAGAGGTTGTCCTGTGCATAGGCATATGCCGCGCCATAGCCGATGCCTTCGTCGTCGGCCGCGGTGACGTGGGCGATGCCGTAGGTGGTGCGATCGATCTGCACGGTGCGAGAGCCAGGTTGCGGGGTATTGGCACAGCCGACCAGCATGGCCGCGGCGACGGTGAGTAGGATGCGGCTCATGGTGTTTCCTGGGGCTTCTCGATCGGCAGTTCGAGCGTGAATGTCGCCCCGGTGCCTGGTCCATCACTGTGGGCGGTGAGCGTTCCACCCATCTCCTGGGCGGCGATCACGGCGCTGTGCAGGCCGAAGCCATGGCCGGTCTTCTTCGTCGTGAACCCGTGTGCGAACACGCGGGTCAATGCTTCCGGTGCGATGCCCATGCCGTTGTCCGTGACGCCGATGCGCAGTCGCTGGCCCGGCGCCATGTCCACTTGCAACCTGAGCCTGGGCTCGCGGTCCGTCACACTTTCCATGGCCTGCTCGGCATTGCCGATCAGGTTCACCAGTATCTGCAGTATCCGCCCCTTGTCCAGCGGCAATTCGGGAATGGGCGCGATGTCTTTCTCCACCACCACATAGCGGCGCACCAAGGCCCCGGCGTTGATGCGCAAGGCCTGGTCTACCAGTTCGCGGATCTGCGCCGTCTCGACCACGCTGGACGCGCCGGCATGGGCTTGTTGTGCGGCGATGATCTCCTTGATGTGGTCCACATTCTTGGTCAAGGCCACCAGCTCTTCGATGCTGTCGCGCTGCTCCGTCACCAGCACGGGCACCAATTGCTGCAGGTAGCCGGGCAGCATCTTGCCTTTGGCGTCCGATGTCAGAAATGCGGCCAGGTCGCCCGTGTGCTCAGCCATCATCTGGACCGCCCGTGTAAGCCCGGGCATCTTGGACGCGCGAAGGCTTGCGAGAATCAGCGCGGCCGAAATATTCACGCTGTTGAGCACATTGCCTACGTTGTGCAACACATTGGTGGCGACCTCGGCCATGCCGGCCAGGCGCGAGGCCTCGAGCAACTGCTTGTGCACCTGGGCGATCTGGCGCTCGGCTTCTTTCAGCTCGGAGATATTTTTGGTGATGCCGAAGGTGCCGATGATTTGCCCGGCGCGGTTGCGCAGCGGCATTTTGGTCGTCAAGGCCCAGGTGTCGGGCCGCCCGTCTATCCAGGTTTCCTTTTCTACCTTGCCGATCATCGGCAGGCCCGTGCGGATGATCTCCTGCTCGTCCTCGAACGCCGGGCGGGCATGCTCGTCGGAAAAGACATCGAAGTCCGTCTTGCCCACCAGCCCGTCGGGGGTGGACATCCCGAACTCGAGGGCCTGCGCCGTACTGGACTTGATGAAGCGAGACTGCCGGTCCTTGAAATAAATGTGGTCCGGAGAGTTGTCCAGCAAGGCCCGCAGCAACTCCCGCTCATTGACCTGCATGTCGTCGGTCTGCTTGCGCTGGGTGATGTCGAGCATGACCGCCTGGCTGCCGACGACGGCCCCGCCAGGCCCCAGCGCCGCGGACTCGATGACCTGCCAATACTGCGGCAGGCCGTCGGCACCGATACCGGATTCCTCGCGCTCGACCTGCTGTCCGGTTTGCATGATCAGCGCATGCTGAAGACATTCCTGCGCGGCGACTTCCGGTCGCCACATGGCTTGCAGATTGGGCGACGTATCGGCGGCGATCTCGGCGGCGGTTCGGCCCAGAATTTGATCTGCCGCGGTAGCCCTGAGTTGACAAAACCGGGGATTGACGAAGGTAAAGCGCCCAGCGGCGTCCTTGCGGAAAATACCGACGGGCAACTGCTCGACCATCGGCGCCATCTCCTGCTGGTGGAGTGCGTCTGCGGTGGCAACGGGTTGGATTTGTGTGGTCATGGCTTCCCTGGCGCAATGTTCTCGCCGCTGCCGGGTCCCGTGATGCACAGGCCCTGCCGCAGCCAGGCCTGGTCGTCGATGTTGCGGCCGACGCCAATTTGACCAAGTGTGCCGGAATTCGGCAACCAGCCCAAGGGGCAAGGTATTTTGAAGCCTCGTATGTGCTACCTCCGACAAAGGATGCGACAGATGAAGTGTCGCGTCCAGTCGGAGACTCGCATCACCCATCACTGACCAAGGCACCTCGGCCTCATGCCCGCGATCACCGAAGCCAAGGCGCGTATTCCCTGCTGGATCTGTTCGGTGGTCAGGCTGGCATAACCCAAAATCAAACCGGCGGGCCGTGCTTGCGTGGGTGGATCCGGGTTGGCAAACAGCGGCGTCACCGGGTAGACACCAAGGTCCTTGTCACGGGCCGCGGCGACTAGCGTGGGCTCGTCTTCAGACCGCAGGAATGGCAGCCACAGCACCACATGCAGTCCAGCCGCCGTACCACTGACCCGGCTGTTGCCCGGCAGGTAACGCGTAATGGCGTCCAGCAGGGCGATGCGGCGACGGTCATTCTCCCGTCGCATGCGTCGCACATGGCGTTCGTACGCTCCGCTGTCGATCAGCGATGCCAGCACACGCTGTTCCAGTACCGGTGCGTGGCGGTCGGCCAGTTGCTTGGCTTGCCGGAACACCGGCACCAATGCGGGCGGCAGCACCAGATAGCCAAGCCGGAGTTGCGGGGACAGCGCCTTGGAAAAAGTACCGATGTAGATCACGCGGCTGTCGGTGTCGATCGACTGCAGCGCGTCGATGGGGCGCTGGCCATAACGGAACTCGCCGTCGTAGTCGTCCTCGACGATCCAGGCGTCGTGGCGCCGCGCCCATTGCAGCAAGTCCAGGCGCCGTCCGATGGGCAGCACGCCGCCCATCGGGAACTGGTGCGACGGCGTCACGTAGGCCAGGCGGACACGATCGTGATGGGAAAGGCTGGCGGTATCCAGGCCGTGCTCGTCCACTGGCGTGGCCAGGCAACTGGCGCCAGTGGCCTCGAAGCAGCGCCTGGCCATCAGATAACCGGGGTCTTCAAAGACAAATGCATCACGCGCATCCAGCAGCAGCCGTGCGCACAGATCGATGGCCTGCTGTGATCCGTGAACCACGAGGATCTGCTCGGCCTCGCAGGCCAACCCTCGGGCGCGCCGCAAATAGCCTTGGAGCGCACGCCGCAGCAACGCGTCACCTTCGGGGGGGACGTAGTAGAGCCTGTTTTGCTGGCGCAACAATTCGGCCTGGTAGGCACGCCGCCAGGCCAGGCTTGGAAAGTCACGGGAAGCCACCGCGCCATACAGAAAGTCGAAGCGGACCGGTTCGGCCGAAGGCAATGCCGGCATGCCGATGCCTGTCAGGCGGCGCCCAAATTCGGACAACGGTGGCACACGCCTCGCGCGTTGGTCTGCTTGGGTTCCTGCTTTGGTTCCTGTTTGGGTGAGGGGCGGTGTGGATGCCGCCGGTGGGCTGGCTATCCGGGCAACCCGTCCGACGGAAGTGGCCAGGAAACCCTCGGCCGCCAGTTGCTCATAGGCGGCGGTGACGGTGGTCCGCGACACCGCCAGCTCGGCTGCCAGGGCCCTCGTGGAGGGCGCGCGTGCGCCAGCGGGCAGCGTGCCGTCGGCAATCTGGGCGCGCAGCAGGTCGTAGATGCGGCGCCCGGCCCCGGTGGTACCAGGGCGGTGGTCGATTGCGATTGGCTTGCGAGACTGGACCATGAGAAATTACAAAAACTGGACCTTCTCATTGTGCCGGTTGTGAGCGATAGTCGGCGTCGTTCCGTCCATTCCGACTGTTCCGTCCACTCCGACCACTTCGTTGTCCCACCTTCACCTACCGCGATGTACATTCCCGCCCACTTTGCTGAAACCCGCCCGGACGAACTCGGGCGCATCATCCGTGCGAACCCGCTGGGCATGCTGGTCACCCATGGAAGCGCAGGCCTGGATGCCGATCACATCCCGTTCGAACTCGATGCGGACGAGGGCGCACTGGGTGCGCTGTCGGCCCACGTGGCCCGTGCCAACACGTTGTGGCAACGCTGCCCTGCAGGTACGCCGGTCATGGTGGTGTTTCGCGGTGCCGAGTCCTATATCTCACCCAGCTGGTACCCAAGCAAGCACGAGGCGCACCGCCAGGTGCCGACCTGGAACTACGAGGTCGTCCATGCGCACGGCACGCTGACCGTGCATGACGATGAGCGCTTCGTTCGCGGCCTTGTGGCACGCCTGACGCGCCAGCACGAGGCGGCCGAGCCCAAGCCCTGGAAGATGGGGGACTCTGCGCCGGAGTACATCGACAGCATGTTGCGCAATATCGTGGGCATCAAGATTGCCATCACTTCACTGGTGGGCAAGGTCAAGCTCAGCCAGAACAAAGAGGTGCGCGATCGCCTCGGTGCCGCCGACGCCCTTGAGGCAAGGGGCCGCGGCGAAATGGCACAGGCCATGCGCCAGCTTGGGTAAACCGCCACCTGCGAGGCCTCAGGCGGCCCGTGTCGAAGCCGCGCCTGGCGCCTCGGGCCGCGGGAGGCAGCCCATGCCCTCCAGCGTGGCCTGTACCGCCGTGTCGAGCGGCGTATGCGGCTCCTCGCCCAGGACCTCGATGAGTCGTCGGTTGTCCACGCGTACCGGCCGCATCCACAGGTAGCGCAACTCCAGCAGTTCGCGCAGCGTTGTCACCAAAGGCGAGGCCAGGCGCACCAGCCACCAGGGGAAGCGCTTGAGGCGGGGCTCCGGGCCGCCGTTGCGCAGCACCACGCGCTGGATCGCGCGGCCGAGCCCGGTGCCGTCCTGGTCCCAGTGGCCGTTCATGTGGAAGCGGGCGAAGCCCGGCAAGGCATGCCGGCCAGCAAGCAGCCGCACCATGGTCTGCGCCACGTCCGGCAGATACGCGAACTGGTGGGCGACGCCGCGGCCGGGCAGCTGGACCGAGGTCACCGGCCGGCCAGGCTTGACCATGCCTTGGGAGAACCAGCTGTTGCCGACCTTCGGACCGAAGAAGTCGCCGGCACGAACGATCAGCACCCGCACCGCGCCGTCGGCCGCGGCGGCTTCCAGGCGGCGCTCCATCTCCACCCGGATGGCGCCCTTGCGCGTGCGCGGGTGCTGCGGTGCGTCCTCGGCGATCAGCGGGAATACATCGGGGCCGAAGTTGTAGACCGTGCCCGGCAGCACAATGGTGGCTTGTTGTGCCCGCGCGGCGGCGATCGTGTTGTCCAGCATGGGCAGCACCAGTTCCGCCCAGCGCTTGTAGCCCGGCGGGTTCACGGCGTGCACGATGACGCCGCAGCCGGCCGCCGCCGCAGCGACATCGGCCGTCCGCAGGGCGTCGCCTTCCACCCAGTGAATGCCTTCCCGACTTTGCGCCGGTACGCCCAGCCCGCGCCGGAGCGCGCGCACCTGCCAACCGGCATCGCGAAGCTGGCGAGCCACCTCGCCGCCAATGCCGCCCGAGGCGCCAAGCACCAACGCTGTCTTGTTCAGTTCCATCATGCATCTCCAGTTCAAATTGCAATGGACTGGATTCTTGCCGTACGGCAACGGAAAGAAAATTGCCTAACACCGAACAGTCGATATACATTGATGTATGACCGAAACGATTGGATGGGAGCTTTACCGTTCCTTTTTGGGGGCTCTGCAAGAAGGATCGCTGTCGGGGGCTGCACGCGCGTTGGGCCTGACCCAACCGACGCTTGGGCGGCACATTTCGGCGCTCGAAGCGGCCTTGGGGCAATCGTTGTTCACGCGTTCCCAATCGGGCCTGCTGCCCACGGAAGCGGCACTGGCGCTGCGCAGCCATGCCGAGGCCATGCACAACACGGCGGCTACTCTGGAGCGGGCGGCGCGCGGGTTCGGCACCGAGGTGCAGGGGGCGGTTCGCGTGTCGGCCAGCGAAGTCGTCGGCGTGGAGATCTTGCCGCCGATCCTCGCCGCTTTACGGCAGTCGCATCCGCGGCTGGAGGTCGAGTTGGTCCTCAGCAACCGCCTGGCGGATGTCGTGCACCGTGAGGTGGACATCGCGGTGCGCATGGCGCCACCCCAGCAAGACGTGCTGCTGGCCACGCGGGTGCGCGACGTGGAGCTGGGGTTGCACGCGCACAAGAGCTACCTCGAGCGCCATGGCAAGCCCGCGTCGCTGGCCGAGCTGACGCGGCACGCACTGATCGGATTCGACGTCGAAACGCCGTTCCTGCGCGACGCGCGGAAGCACCTGCCGCTGTGGAAGCGGGAAAATTTTGCGTTCCGCTGCGACAGCGACCTGGGCCAGTTGGCATTGATCCGGTCCGGCGCGGGAATCGGCATCTGCCAGTGCGGGCTGGCGCAGGTAGACCCACGGCTGACGCGGGTGCTGGCCAAGGCGGTTGCCGTCAAGTTGCCGACCTGGGTTGTGATGCATGCCGACTTGCGCAGTAGTCGGCGCTGCAAAGTGGTCTACGACACGTTGGCCAAGGGCCTGCGACGCGCTTGAAGCACAACATGGTTGACAGCAAAACATTGCCGTTGTTGGAGCAATCGTGCCAGACGAAAGCGGCTACGGTCGAAATCGAAGGACCTTTGCCGCAGTGAGAAATTTTGAGGAGATCCAGTTCGAAACACCCATGGCGGCCCGCATGGGCGGTTTCTCGATATAGGTTGATGACAGAAAGCAGATGACGATGAGGGCGGGGGTTGCGCAGAGAATGACGGCCCAGTGTTGAAACGGCGTCATGGTGGCGGCGCTTTCAAATCCCACGATGAACTTGAAGCACACGAACAGCAAGAGGCCGTGCAGCAAGTAGATGCTGTAGGCCATGTCCCCCAAGACATGGGATGCCTTGTTGGTGAAGATACCAAACAGCGAGTTGCCACCAGCGATCAAAATGAAAGTGATTGAAAGCAGAACGAGTGGCATGATCGAGAATGGCGTACTGAACAAGAACACAGTCAGTATCAGGCAGGCAGAAATGATGACGGATGCGATTCGAGATTTTGCGAATTTCGTAAAATTTTGTGACCCCATCAGCAATGACGCTGCGACCCCTCCGAAGAACGACAGGTAAAAATATTCTCCAAGAATCAATAGGTAACAAAATACAAAAAGCAATCCCAAATGATTGAATGGCGCTCTGGCCCGCGCGAGGAGTGCGAACGCCGGCAGGCTGATATAAAAAAACCATTCATATGCAAGAGACCAGGTGACCCCCGCGACGATGTACCTGGTTCGCTCTACGCCATTCAGATCAGGGGTTCCCGGGATCGTGAATAGCAGCCATCGAAGCGAATTCTTCAGCAGCATAATCAATGGCTCATTGAGCTTCCCGGCCGATAGGACTGCGACAGTGACAAATATCAAGCCAACGGTGGCCATATAAAGCGGGGCAAGTCGGAGGATCCTGGAAACGTAAATTTGAATCCAATCCACCTTCTTGTCCTGTTGGGTGACCTTGGAGAAGAAAAGAAAGCCTGTGATCATGAAGAACAACGCGACACTACTTCCTCCAAAATGCGTATAAAGATTCGAGGATGGAGGTCGCCACTTCCCTTCGTGAAGGTAGAAATACCAAATGCACGAATGATGGAGAAAGACTAGAAAAGAAAGATACCCGCGCAGTCCGTCAATCGGCGCAAATCGGCCGCTCGTCTCGGGCACCTTGATGAATTTGGAAGCAAGGCTGGCCAGGATAAACGCCGTCAACACAGCAGTCGCCGCCGCTATCGGGCTCGTTGGGTCCATGAGTCTTTGGGGCCTATTTGCGAGGGATTGGATATCTCTTGCATCCTAATCCCCCGAAAGAGAGCGTATGGCAATTAGCTGTTGCTTTTGGTTGGTGATTAATTCCCAAAATGGATGCAATGGCCCCGGGGGGCCGATCAGGGAAGGGGAGGCGGCTTGCGGCCGCCTGCGCCGAGCCTGGGCACCAGCATGCCCACTTGCTTGCGGTACATCTCATAACGCTGTCCGAACAGCGCGACGAGGTCACGTTCCTCGAACCAGATGCCGATCAGGATGTAGCCCGTGGAGGCTGCCGCAAACAACAGGTGGCCTGCTGTCATCTGCGGCGTGGCCCAGAAGCCGAGGACGAAGCCGAGGTAGATCGGGTGCCGAACGTGGCGATAGAACAATGGCGTGCGGAATACGGGCGCCGGCAAAGGCTGGCCGCTCAGGTTCGCCCACACCTGCCGCAGGCCGAAGAGCTCGAAGTGGTTGATCAGGAAAGTGCTGATCAAAAGCACCGCCCAGCCGAGCCAGAACACGCCCTGCAAGGCGAAGCGGGCGACGGGGTTGGCGACCGACCACAGCACCGGCGCGGAGATGGGCCGCCATTGCCACAGCAGCAGCGCGAGCACGGCTGTCGCCGCCAAGACGAAGGTACTGCGTTCCACCGATTCGGGAACCACGGTGGTCCACCAGCGCTTGAAGCCACGCCGCGCCATGACGCTGTGCTGTACGGCAAACAGCCCGAGCAGCGCGAGGTTGACGGCGAGTGCTTCGACAAGCGGCGCAGCCGCACCGCTGTCGATGGTTTTGGGCAACAGCGGCAGGTTGCCGACAAAGCCGATGGCGTAGACAAAGGTGGCGAGAAAGAAAAGATAGACCACCAAGCCGTAGAGCGCTGCGAGGATTGCCATAGTGAATCTCCATTTTTCAGTTTTACATGGTCTGCGCTTTCATCGCGCCCAGCAACGGTTGTCCAGCACCTGCGCAATGCGCAGTGCGGCTCGCGCCGCGCCGTCGGTTTCCACCGGTCGGTAGCGCACCGGTTCGTGCATCGCGGCCAATGCGCGCCGGGCCAGTTGCTCGGGGTCCAGCGTCGCCGCATAGTCCATCGAACGGTCGGCCGCATATCGAGTGCGGCTCGTTGAAGATGGTGCTCATGAACCAGTCGATGTAGGCGGGCCAGTCGCGGCCCAGCAGCGCGCTCTCCATCTTCAGGCGCTGCGCGAGCTTCTCGTCGCCCGGCAGCGAATCTGCAAAACCGCCGGCCGTGACCACATGCGTGACGCGGTGCGGCTGCTCTGCAGCCAGCCGCAGCACGGTCATCGCCGCGGCCGAGATCCCGACCAGGGCCACGCGCTCGGCACCGACGGCATCGAGCGCGGCCACGAAGTCGGCATAGAAATGGTCGAAGCTGTAGGCGTCTTGCCCCATCGGCCGATCGGAGCGGCCGTTGCTGCGGCCATCGACGGTGACGACGCGGAAGTGCCGCGACAGGTAGGGCACCGTGCCCTTGAGCATCTGGCTGTGCACGATCTGGAGCGGCGGTGCAAAGGCGATCCAGGGGCCGCTGTCGCCCCGCACGGCGTACCAGATCTTCACGCCATCGCGGTCGATAAAACCTTGGTGCACGGCTTGCACGGTGTTGTACGGCGAAGCGTCGGCTGCCGGCACCACGCCTGGCTCGGGCAATGGCCCCGCGACCTGATCGAAGCGCTCGGGCCAGGGCTGGCGGGGCATGTTCATCAGCGGCTCCTTCGGCG
>Ga0307514_10001929_pt1 | contig 22677 bp, 21 predicted proteins | sample 16_EM_MG_FD_203088 | JGI IMG/M metagenome (GOLD analysis project Ga0307514, IMG submission 203088) | Populus trichocarpa ectomycorrhiza microbial communities from riparian zone in the Pacific Northwest, United States - 16_EM | ecosystem: Host-associated > Plants > Roots > Unclassified | place...
GTACCCAGAAGGGGATGCTAAGCTCATTGGTATTCGAAGAAGTTCAACTGTGCTCAGAGCTACTACCCAACTACATTGAAATTGCACCAGAGTCCTTTGGCCTTAATTTTAAAGTATGACCACCTCCGAGAATTCTCCGTGTGAAGGCTACTGCCACTAATACTTGAATAGGATATTGCTACCGTAATGGGGCTTATGCCAATGAAGAGCCTTGGTGTTGAGTGCTATGGAACTGTAACAAGGGTTGGCTCTGCAGTATCTGAGTTCCGGCCAGGTGATGTGGTTTTCAGCGTCGGCCCCAACGAGTTCGGAAATAGAGTGCAGGTTTATTCTGGGAATTGCGGAAAGCTCCCCACTGGAGCCGATCCAATTGTACGCTCTTCCTAGATTCTAGTCCAGGCTACTGGTTTTACAGGAGCAGCGTCGTTGCTAACTCCAAGTAGGCCTTCACTGCCTCGATTGTTGTCTACGTTACCGTAATTAGGGCCCTCAAACAACTTGCAGAGTTACAGGAGGGCGAAGTAAGTTCCTCTATCACCTCAAACCATAGAAAGTCGAGTGCTAACGGCTATGAAAAACAGAAAGTCCTCATCCATTGTGCGGCAGGTGGGGTTGGGATTGCAGCAATCCACTACGCCAAACTGGTTGGTGCGGAGGTGAGTTCTTTCCATGCGAACACTTTGATAACACAGTCCCATTGGGGGTTCCTTGCACACTTAAGTTACACAATCTGATTGCGGGGCTCTCTCATGGCTCTCTCATGGCACTAGATTTTTGCTACCTGTGGGAGCGAAGCGAAACGCTCGTTCCTTATTGAAACACATGGAATCCCACCAGAGAGGATATTCTCCTCACGGGATGTTTCCTTCTGCGAAGGTGTAATGGGCGCAACTTACCAAGAAGGCGTTGATGTCATTCTGAACTGTCTATCTGGAGAGTTACTGGCTGAAGGCTGGAAGTGCCTCGCTCCTCAGGGGAGATTCATTGAACTTGGGTTGCGGGACATCTTATACTCTGGAGATCTGGATCTCAGCGGTTTCATGTATAATACGACATATGCCGCAGTCGATCTAGCTCAATACTTCGACCACCAGAACCCAACTACCAAGAGGTGTGTCAATTTACCAAATCTACAGGCGTCACGGGCAACTAACTTTGCTTATGTATAGGCTGATGCATGACCTGTTGCATGACCTCACCTCAATGTATGCAGCTGGTTCATTGCCACCCATAGCACCAATTACCCAGTTTTCAATTTCAGAGATCGAATCCGCGATGCGTTTTATGGCTGGAGGTACACACATGGGGAAGATTATGATTTGTGTGAAACCTGACGCAGTCGTTAAGGTAGGCGCAATCTACACTCTGGTAGTTACGTACAAACTAGCTTACTGAATAACCCAGGTTAGTGAGCGAGCGAGCTCAGCCACCTTTGACCCCTGCGCAACATACCTTCTTGTTGGAGGTCTTGGTGGCATAGGCTGTAGTCTCGCTATTTGGATGGCCGAACAAGGTGCGAAGCACCTGACGTTCTTCTCGCGGTCTGGAATATCTGCAACAGAGGGCGAAAATGTGAAAATAACACTACAGGATCTCAACTCATTGGGTTGTAAATACGACATAATTCAATGTGATGTTGGGGCGAATGCTTGCAGCGTAGAGGAGGCAATACTGGAAGTGACCCGCCAACGACCAATTCTAGGGGTTGTGCACACAGCAATGGTACTTAAGGTATGGTAGAATATGTTTCCCTGATCCAATTAAAGACCCATGCTTATCTCCGTCTGGTCTCTCTAGGATAGGATTCTAGACAATATGTCCCATGAGGATTTCATGATTCCCTTGCGTAGTAAGGTTAATGGCCTGCTAAATCTCCAATCCGCATTCGACAACAACCCTGCACTCGCACCCCTCGACTTTTTCGTTGTTCTCAGTTCGGCAAGTGGGGTAGTTGGTAACCCAGGACAAGCTAATTATGCTGCCGCTGCGACGTTCCAAGACGCATTTGTCCATTTCCGCCAAATGCAGGGCCAACCAGCATCGGTTCTAGATCTAGGATTTGTCACGAAAGTGGGATATGCCCATGAGATGCGAGTCAATAGCCCCGACAAGCAGAACCTTCTCAGGAGTGCCGCTAGGCTTGCTGAGCTGTCCCCGAGGTTTGTGCACAAAGCCTTTGAAATGGCTATCGGTACCCCCACCTGTGGGCGCACGTGGAACCCAATGATGTTGAAATTCGAACAAGATAAGGCTCAATTCTTTCTTGGGTTGGACTTATCTAGCATGAAGGGCATAGTCGAATTGAATCTGTTGGATCGAAAATGGGGAAGCATTCATTGTGCTGCACTCGAGATTGCTGATACTGTGAGCAGTGGGATTGATGGTCTGGATAACTTGGCCAACTTCGAGAATCCGTTCAGGGGTGATGTGGAAAGCCGACCAGCCAATGAGGTCATAGATGAAGTGACAGCACTCATCATACACAAGACCGCCGCCTTGACAATGATCCCCGTTGAAGATATTAAACCTACACACTCGCTACATCAGTATGGTATGGATTCCTTGGTGGCGGTTGAGCTAAAGAATTGGTTATTTAAGGCGATCATGGTGGAGTTATCGGTAGCAGACATTATGGAATCGACTTCTGTTAGAAAATTGGGGGAAAAGGTGTATAACGTGTATATGACCCAGAGGGAAGCGGAGACGCCGGGAAATCCGAGTGAAGGATAGAGTTGTAGCTTGGGTCAAGGAGAGGCTAAGGTATCTCGGGTGGATTTTATCTGTGGATTTGGAGCTAGATTTGGAGCACTTTAGGGAGTGAGTTTTTGGCTGTTTGTGGATGATTATATTCTGGGAGGAATTTTGAACAATGTGCCTCTATCCGCAAGCCTTGATAGTCTGGCAGCATTCTGATTTTCCCGTGCCCAGATGTTTGCTCTGTGATTAATCTCCAGGGCTAAATTGTATCCCAACCACTACTTTTCATATAACTAGTACCCACAACAACGTCCCGTAGTTACTGTTTGTGATTATATACCTAGGCCCCGACCTTCATCTCGGGTCATGGTAAGGTATTAGCCAGACTAAGGTACCGGTATAATGGGGATTCTGAAAATTTATACAGAGTATTAAGGATGAAACTCTATTAGGACCTATACCTAAGTGCGGTCTGGGAGGTCCAGCATCTGCACACTTCCGTCGAGAGGCGTATAGTTCCGGTTTTTGTCACCATACGCTCTTTTAGCACACCAGAAATCTGGATTCTGATGACGAAGTGATTACATATCCAGTCTGACTCCACGGTGGCTTAATATCGTCTGAGCACTCGGCATGTACAATTTCATGATCTTTTACCTGATTTAAGGAACACTTTTACCCAGTATTCATTTTTCTCCACCACCTGCTGGTAAGTATGACTATCTGACTACGTAGTACTGACTAAGAGGTAAAATCGATTGGTGGAAAGTACATAGTCTCGTGCCAAACCCCTTCATGACTGAGGCAGAAAAATATATACCCTGGCAGTTTATGCAGCATTGTACTCAACAATCTTGCACATTATACAGATTTTGATGACATTCTACGTGGTGTTACTGATGGACTCCCAGTCTATCTATAGTCTGGCTGAATGAATATCTACCTCACAGAGGTTGGGCACCAGACTATCTATACATTGTTATAGACGGATAGAGGAAAAAATGGACAAGGGTATAGGTACTACTTCGGAAACTCGGAAATGGTCACTTTTGGTAAGCAAACCCCAGACAGACTACATTTCCCTGCTCCGGAAGTCTCGGACCTCAACGAATATGGATATCCTTCCGTTACTACAGCATCCGGTGGTGGTACAACCCGTCAGCTAATATAGATGGGTTAAAGCGGGCGTGGCAGTCAAATTCAGGAAATATCAAGACAGGCAGCGGGTGTAAGATGTAAATGAACGGTGGGTTAGACGTGGTACAACACTGGCCTCGTGCCCAGACCAATTTATTTTTGGGGTGTGGGTAAACTACTGTATGCTTCCCAGATCCTTAGCGCCGTTCTGCTCAGACTGTGACTTCACGATATCATCAGACATTACGGAATTGTCTCAAAACTTTATGGTAGAGGCACCAGGATTCTCAAAATTGTGGGATGAAGCAGCGAACAAGACTTGGTGCTGACATGCATATTCAACAACGCAACGCTACACATCTATCGGTCGTACTAGCAATGACATTCGGAAGGAAGGGTATTCATCAGCCGAAAGTTCTTGGACACCGAGGGCTTATTCACCATACCAGAAGTCATGGGCCGCTACTGCGCAAGTTAACTCGCTCCGTTCTACAAAAGCAAGTCTCCAATGTCAAAAGTTTTGCTCACTTTCTTAATTAACTTGCTCAGCGGAGGAATTCGGTGGCCATACTATCGCGAGCCAAAAGAAGCCAAAGGTCACAAACCCTTTTGACGGTAGGCTATTGTGATTATTTTAAGAAAAGGTTTACAACCGCATATTGGAGCATCTTACAGTTGAGGGATGTCCTACGGAAGCCGGCCCAGATTTCAGAGAAGTCAACGTCGACCATTTGGTTTACACAATCATTGTTCCGGTATTGAATGATTTCATACGCAGGACGGGACGGAAGGATATTCAATTAAAGTGCGAGAAAGAGATAATCCCTACAGATAGTGAGATAGGAGGCGAGAAGGAATTTGTTGTTGTGGATATGATTTCGGTGGGCCAGGAAAATTCATTTTTGTTGTGGAATCAAACAGCAGTTCTGTTGGGAAGGCAATGCGACAATGCTTGTTGGCAATGAAGGATGAGAGAAAATAACGAAGACGGGAAAGTGTATGGGTAAGAGAGAACTGGCAGATGCTCGAGTATGATGGTACATCGTTTCGGATGAGTGAGTCTATTGCTGTGAGAGGTGGATTGTGTATATTCGCATTGTTTACGTATAAGTATAGAGTCTTGGCACGAGATCAGGGGTGTAGGTATGTGGTGTTTCAGGAGGTTTATTGCATAGCTTGTGGCGTGGTGTCCGACCGATAAGATAATGCGCTAAAGTAGTCAATGTCTGCTCCGGACTTCCATATCCTGCGCTGAGCTAAAGTTCAATGTGCGGCTCCGGACTTCCATATCCTGCACTCCTGCGCTGAGTTTCAATATCCTGCTGTGGACTTCCATATCCTGTGCCGAGCTAAAGTTCAATGTTGAACCTGCCCCGGACTTCCATATCCTGTTCTAAGTTAAAGTTCCATGCCCTGCTCCAGCTCCCGGACTCTGCTCACTGAGTTGAAGCTCAATGTCCTGCCTATGCCGAATCACCCAGTTTATTTGTAGGTTGCCCACTAGCAAGGTTAGACTATACAGTAGGTACTAGTATACACCTGACTTAGTGCTTACTACATGTAATACGCACTAACTACTCCAGTGCCAGTGACTTCTCAGGGTCTTGGTATGAGACTAAGTGGTTTCTGCGGATCAAAATACTGGATTACTAATTCGCCAAAGTACAGTATTGCGCTAACCGATAAGGTGCCAAGTGTCAGGACGGGTCACATGTGTCATGACGAGGTCATATCAGGACGAGGTCATGTGACTCGTCCATGTTACTGCGTCACCGGGGTTGTCGAACGGAGGACAGAAAAAGATCAAAGGACAATACATCACCATACGCCCCTTGTCAGGTTTGAGCCCGGTGTTTCCAAGCGCCAGCATTCCTTTCATTTTTTCTTCCGCTCTTCCTCTCTATGACGTCCACTCAATTTACTTTTTTTTCTCTATTCCACGAAAATGGCAAACGAAAAGGGGTCAGTTGAAGCTTGTGATTGAGAAACTCGATGGCCTCAACTATCAGTCATGGAAACGTGACATGCAGATGGTGCTCATTAAAAAGGGGGTTTGGAATTTTCATCATCATACGTCTCTTGTCACCCCGGACTCTGCTCTGGCAGCCACAGTACATACAGTACCTAGCGTCGCAAGGACCGGTTCACACACCCAAAAAATAAATCGGTCTGGGCACGAGAACAAGCAACCGTCTATCGGTCTGGCTTACATATACGGAGCATTAATATTAATTATGTTACATATTAAGAATAACCTTGTCAGGTTAACTGACTGGTTGTTCTATCGTTAGTTCCTGCCGTTTTTCCGTGATATTTATTCCCAGGCCTGTCAAGAGAAACGCGGGAAGGTGGTTCCTGGTACCAGGTACCTATCACACTCTAGATGAGAGATCTCACGCAGCTACATGAAATTAGTCTTCGCCTGAGACTGCCTTCGGGAAACCACCACAACTTTGGAAGCTATAAAGGCTATTCATCTTATGGAATATGATAGCTTATACTCCGTATACATACAAGCAAGGCCACATGTAGAAGGTTAGCAGCTCATTGCTACCACATAAATTTCTATGGAGACAGTTCCTAGCAGCCAGATGACAGTCAATTGAGTATGGCTACCCAGTCTCGCTCCAGACGTCGTCGCCTAGATGGCTACCACACAAGTGCATCTGACAGCTTGATTTCTGACGACATGGGACTATACAATCGTATCCATATAGTACATGCTTGCATATGCACTTCCCTCCCCCAACACTTCTCAATATTGAGCATGCGCAATATCCCAACGGAGCGCCAAACTGGAATATTCCGAGCCTAAACTTCCATTATAAGTACCCCATAATGTGGAACGCAATTCTGAGATGAGCATCGGCATGCGATGAGCATCATGCTTGCAGGAGGAAGATAATTAATCGGATGTAAATCACCGATGGTTGCTGCGTGGAAGGTTTGGATGGTACGACGTCCTCTCCGGGATTGTATGTAATAAATACCGCAATACTAAGTATGTACTCCGTAGTAAGTAGGATACTAGCTGATGCAAATCAATAAGCGACAAAATGTGTTACCGCCGAATGAAAAACCAACCATTGGCTTTGTCTCTTGGAAGTCTATTTTGATTTGGGGATACCATCATGTTGCGATGAGGATGCTCAGCTTACATACATATTCGACGCATAGTGGAAATTAATCCCGCATCTCAGATGCATGGAGCCGATAAGGGAAGCTGTCGTGTGAGCTGACCGTTTCTTGCGTCGTGTAGACATGCTGACGGAACCGCGTTTCATGAGATGAAACTACGTGTTTGGGTCTGCCTCACGCAATCTCAAACACCTCTGAACAATTCCATGTAAGGTTCTGATCCCGGTTTCTCCCGTCTGCAGCTAAGGTATCCCGCTGCTCTAGGATAGATACATCCTTGCCAACTTGCCAGAGAATTATACCAACTGAGGGAAGACATGAATTAGAGACTTTGAGATTGCAGGCTAATATATAGGTCAATCAGGCCAACAAATAAGCTTTTCCACATATGCGCGGGGCAGATATACAACAGTCACAGATACCTAGGTACAGATGTTACATTCAAATTTTCGGGTTCCTGACCTTGTGGGGATAGGCTGATGTTGCATGATATCCCGAGGACACACGGGTTCTTTTTCACCGTATTTTTGTCGATCCAGGATCCCATACCTTATCCTCGGTTGGATATTCCATGAAACTGGATTGTGGGGTAATATATATCAAGAAAGGTAGCTGCGTTGTGGAGTCTTAAGACACTCTTTGCAATTGAGTTGGTGGAGTACCTGCATCTCGCGTATATCACATGTCGAGATGGTTTCAGCAGCCCTAGGTAGTACCTAGCCCTGCGAGGTTAGGCATGAATTAACGTACCCTAGTATCAAACAAGCGCTTAGTTAGTCCGAAAATGCGGCTTAAAGATTCGCTGACCAGGTGAAATAATGGTAGAAAAAACGGTGATCATCCCAGATGATCACAGTGAGACACAGAATGTGTAAGCGCCTATGCTGATTCAGTATCCGTATATGTAGAGTACAACACATTGGTAGTCCTATCGAGATTTGCCTCGGGACTTTGGTGATTCATTATTAGGCACTTGTGATACCGACACTCTGTGGTGTATCATTAGTACGGATATTTCACGGCAGACGTCCAAAGACATCGTCATGCACTAATCCTAGTCAGCATGAAGAATGGAAGATGCTTCCCCAGATTCCGCTAACCACCTTTCCAACCTAGCGTCCAGAACTTATCACACGGGTCTCTGGCTGGGAATTGGATGTGAACTCATACAATTTGTGGTACCTATATTTCTGCTCACTACCTAAGGCCTCTGACTCTCATGCTTCAGCTTTCTTCGGATAGTAAAATCATGGCGGGATTCTTGAGGTCGCACTTTGGAGAAGTCAACAAGATCAGCGTGTTGGAAGGTTTTGCAACCCCTGCCAGGGAAACTAAGTCAGAATTTGATACCTCGGTAGCTTGGCGCCGTGCAATTAGGCGAGTGACCGAGTGTGGGTCCATGGATTTTAGGTTCCGGGGATGCTTGGTGGTCAAAGACGCGTGGGCCTTGCCCACTCGTGCTCGGTTAGTAAAGATGGGAAATGCTATAGGAAAGGAGCGTCTTCGGTACCTAGGGAATTCTTCTTCGATACCAGAATTCCTTCTCATTACTGGTTCGTACAGAGTATGCGTAACGGTTTCTTCCGATACCGGGTTCTATATCTCAGCTTCTCCGGGTCTCTCCGGCAGCATGTGGCTCAAACATGGGAATGTTATGCGGGAATAACTGGGGTTGTGGGATGAGCCAAATATATGTTTTCGGTTTTTTTTCGTTGAATTGTTACGCTACAAACTGGGTACTGTACGGAGTGTGGTATTCTGGTCCATGCCCAGATCGCCTGTTCGAGTAACTATTACTTTCGAATCTCCTACAAGTTCACAAATTAGCCCAAAAGAAGTGTGTCGAGGTGGTAGAACAACTCACAAAACAAATAAACTCACTGGCTTTGCCATCCGAAGCAAGCAGGCTCGGGGACATTTGTACGAATATCAACCATTATCGTGAGTATTTCTCTTGTCGCCAGAAAGGAAGTCTTAGCGACATGTATTCTAACGATCGCTGCACTTTCATTTGTTCCATGTTCCGTAGATTTTTGCTTCTTTAATGTGGCATGGGTACACTCGGAGCTCACAGCAGCTGCATAATATTGGGCGCCACTAACCCACACCCTCTCCGCCAAACAGGGATCAACTTGCTGAATCTGAAGCTTCGGGCGCCAAACCAAAGAAAATACATAGCTAATGAGATGCACAAAAGAGTCAAGCGTTAAGGAGAACCCGCAGGTGACAGGGAAACTGCATCCTCCGCCCCCCTGTCTTTGCTTAACTTTAGTAGCAAGACAGGGGAGGGTCTTCAGGATGTGGTAATGTTCTCTAAGGAGCAAGACTTACAACACGTATGGGGTATTTGCGGTCGGTAAGCAAGAGCCTAAGCTTTTCAGCTGATGCTATATAAGTGGCATACGACCAGCCCATCGTGAGGTTTTTGAAATGTCTTGATCAAGTTTTCTGTTGTCGTTGTGACCGTTTTTGTTTGTTGCTCATCATCTTGCCGGCAAGAAACACCTCCTGAACTATTGCACACTGCTACCACCCCAGCTGCAATTCCATTGACCCCACCACGCCACCAGCATCCGCAGTTCCTGCTTCCACGGTGCCATACTCATAATCGCCCAACATTCCGTCCTTGCATAACCATACAATGGCCCCACACGCATTGGAAACCCCTCCAAGGGCCATCTCCCGAAGGTTCGTCCAGTCTCGATTCTGCTGCAATATCAGTTGTCCTGTGCTTTCCGATAGCTTGTTTTTATTGTTAGATTTTTCTGTTATTATGTCGCTTTTGTATTGCGTCGTGATAGGGTTCAGTTTATTCACGGTGAGGGTGAAGGTGAAGGTGGAGTTGGTGAGTTGTTGGAACTGATAGCTCCACGTGCACCCAAACCCGATGGGGCTCTTCGAGTATGGGGCACGAGACTAGTGGCTGGCTTGGTTGCGGTCTTCCACTTCCATTAATGAATTTTTTCGCTTCGTCGCATCCTGTTCCTCCCAAGTCCACTGTTCTCGGTTCTCTGAATCTCCTCATCGGCGAAACCAACAATCAAGCCTTTGGCAAACAACTTCTAGAGACGAAAAGCTAACATGGCATCCCTCACCGACGGTAGTGCCTCTCCTTTCCGCCCATACGACACTTCCTTCACCAACGATGTCAGAAAGGCATTGAAGATTCGGGGATTGATCCCTCCCGTTGTCGAGTCGTTCGAGCTCCAAAAGAAGCGATGTGGGTCAATTAATCCATCCCTCATCTTGGGTCCAGACTAACGAGATGTGCCTGAAGGCTTGGAGCAAATTGCTGCGAAGACTACATCCATCGACAAGTATATGTATCTGTCGAATTTGAGGAATACCAACACCGATTTGTTCTATAGGCTCCTCATTGACAACATGAGAGTGAGTGTCCATCCCCCCTGCCATTCACTTCCGAGAGTCGGCTCCAGTGACAATAATTGCGTGTTGGATCCGAGTGATGCGGCGGATGGGTTCTACTTCGATCCCTGGTTGCAGCAACTGGACAGGTCAGAGGCTAACACGAGTGCTGGGTTCATTAGGAAATCACACCGTTGGTCTACACGCCCGTTGTCGGAGAAGCGTGTCAAAAATGGTCTCATATCTACACACAGCCAGAAGGTGAGAGCTCCTTGGTCCTACGAGCGCCAGACTACTTGGTCCCCTTGCTCATGTCGTTTTTGGACCGCAAAACTTGACACAGACACTAATGTGGACAACCGTTTGGTATAGGTCTTTATTTATCCTGGTCAGATCGTGGGAATCTCCGCAGCGTGCTGGAAAACTGGCCGGCTGAGGAAGTTGATATCGTTGTCGTTACAGATGGATCTCGTATTCTCGGTCTTGGTGATTTAGGAGTCAATGGGATGGGTATTCCCGTCGGAAAGTTGGCTCTCTATGTTGGATGTGCTGGAATTGACCCAAGGAAAACACTCCCGATCACAATCGACTTGGGCACAAATAATGAAGGCAACTTGACTGATCCTATGTACCTTGGGACGAAGATGCACAGAGTCACTGAGGAGGATGAATTGGAATTTTTGGATGAAATGATGATTGGTTTGAATGACAGGTGGCCAGGGTGAGTATCATTGTAACGTCTCAAATCTTGGGGGTGGTTGCTTATCACTGGCGTACAGACTCGTTGTTCAATTTGAAGACTTCAAGAACCCATTCCCATCACTTGAAAGGTACAAGAATACCTACACTGCTTTCAATGATGATATCCAGGGAACTGGTGCCGTCATCCTCGGAGGTGTCATGAGCGGTTTTACCAGGAGTGGCATTCCCCTTGCTGAGCAGCGCCTGGTGTTCATGGGTGCCGGATCTGCCGCCGTCGGTGTTGCTAAACAGATTGTTGAGCTTTTCATCAAGAACGGAATGACCGAGGACGAAGCTCGCCGCAAATTCTGGCTTGTTGACTCCAAGGGTCTCGTTACCAATGATCGTGGTGACCGCCTTGCAGAGCACAAACTTTTCTTCTCCCGTGATGACAACAATGGGGAGCAATTCGTCTCTCTGGAGCAGGTCGTTGACTATGTTAAGCCAACTGGTCTAATTGGTCTCTGTACCACTGGTGGCGTCTTCACTGAGAGTATCATCAAGAAAATGGGTGTTATGAACGAGCACCCTCTGATCTTCCCGTGAGTAATCTGCTCCTACTCAGTTTCTTTGGAGCGCAATTTGCTAACTATAACACCGATTAGTCTCTCAAACCCAGTCCACAAGTCTGAATGCACATTCGAGCAAGCTATGCAATGGACTGACGGAAAGGTCATCTTTGCTTCTGGTTCTCCATTCCCGGCTTATACCCACAACGGTGTCGAGCACATTCCTGGTCAAGGCAACAACATGTATGTCTTCCCTGGTATTGGTCTCGGAACTATCCTCTGCCAATCCACCCATATCTCCCAAGACATGATTTACGCCTCTGCCGCTGGTCTTGCCAAGTCTGTCAACGAGGAGGAGAAGGCGAAAGGATGGCTGTACCCTGACCTCCGCCGAATTCGTGAAGTTTCTGTCGTGGTCGCTCGCGAGGTCATTCGTGCTGCGCAGGCTGGTAATCTCGACCGAAAGAAGAACCTCCAGAAGCTGAATGACGAAGAGCTTGACGAATTCATTAAGAAGGCGATGTATGACCCTTGTGAGCCCAGCTCTAGTCGTATTCCCAGTCGTGATGCCAGCCGTGTACCTAGTGGGTCCAGCTCGCCAGTGCGGGAGGAGAGAGGAAGGCTCTAATTATATATCGTACCTAGCATGGATATCCTTATCCTTGCTGCCGGAGTCGGGGGGCGGGGGTGGGGGTGGGAGTATTTCCGGAGAGAAGAGCGGCTGATCGGCTGATCGATCGACGAAGCCGGAATAAACCGATGCTTCGGTTGGAAATATACCCGTTTGCTTGAAATTTTTCTTCTTTGCTGTCTCACTTCACCATCTTTGATATGTTTCTCTACCTCAGCTTTGGTATTATCCACGGTTTCGTTTATCTTACTCGGCTTGGTTTGCTATGTACTAGAAAGAGATACGGTGTTTTTGAATATACTGTTAGCGTATTGCTGTTATGTTTGGGGTGGGATTGGTTTTTTTTTTCATCTGTATGCTTTGTGCAGTGTGGCAGAACAAACACCCGAATTTAATCTAGATTGACCTGTAGACAAACGTTGCCTTGGCATGCAGGGCCAGACTAGCGCCTACCTATGGAACTGAATCAGGGATAGCCTGGTTGATTACTCCGTAGAAAGTACCCTACTGGTGAGACAGCCAATCGTGCATTACGTAGTGTTTTCTAGGCAGTCTAGCCAAGTATTCAATGATCTTGGTCTTCAACAAGACACGTAGAATTCATACACAATGCCACCAGTACAGTACAAAGAATTAGACTTCAATTCGATAGGTAACCCACAAAGCTTTCCAGTTGAAAGCATCCACCATGCTCATACGAGGGAACTCCGGAGCAACTACAGAACTGTGGCCAACTTCACGTACCTACATTGTCTTCAACGCATTGATGAAGGCAAGCAGACTTGAAGGCAATGCAAGACTTGTCATGCTCGAACTCTGTATACTAACTGTTTCAAGTGTGATATTGATTTTGTTTATTATTTATACTATAGATAGATACCATATATAGGTAGACTGCCTAGATAACACTAATGCACGATAGGTTCTGTCTCACCGGTCTAAGGGATACCCGTATATATATACGGAGTACTATGGTATTCTGTACGAGTATATACACATAACGGGCTCCTGCTACGGTAACTACCTACATATACTCCAGTCCTTGCCGCAGCTCCTCTTCAACCTCCAAACCCATGCTCCCTGGCTGTTAGGAAATCCTTCGGGGGAAGCAGGATTCAAACCCATGAACATTTGTTCGCCAGGGTGGCTCCCAACTACACTTTCAGATAAAACCATAGGTCCAAATTTGTCTGGTTGGCGGGGGTGACAAAACTATAGCACTAGTATTTACAGTACTTAGGTCAGATCAGTGTTAGTTTATGATAGTCTGAGAAGGTCTCTTATATCTACCGCAGCATGCCCGACACCTAGAATTTATAAAGAGTATTATGGCGGCTTTCCGATGCGGAACAGGGAGGGTACTGGTAGAGGGCGCTTTGAACAGATTTGCAGCATTATTTATATTGGCAAGAGTTACCCTGGCCGGATTGTTATAGTAGGATTTCAGGGTAATGCTTATATAAACGCTCTACAACATAACAATGGTAATTATTCTAAACTTTAAGCCTGCATCATGAAGCACCAGCCTCAAGACCGCAAACATCTCTCCACTTCATGGCTTGTGCCGTCCCCAAGGCACCCACACTCTCATACAATACTGGCCCAACCAACCTCCTTGCTTCGGCTCCACCCCTCCCAGCTCTTCCGTAGTATTTCTTCTCCTCTTCCATTACCGCCATCACTTTCTCTGTCATCAACTGCCACAGCAGCCTCCCAGCCAGAGACTGGTGCTCAAATTCTCCGCCCCCCATGCGCTCAATACTTATTTTCGTAATGTACAAGCAGCTCTCGCCACTGGGTGTGGAACAGTCCGGCATCCTTCCATACTCTAGGACCTCACCTGCCGTGAGTTTCTGTACGACTCCATCAACACCGTAGGTATCGACATAGTACTGAGATTTTTCCCTAATGAGCTGTTTTAGTACGGCCATAGCGGGTGTATCTGGTGAGGTCTCTGGATAATACTCCAGGGGAAAGGCTTGCAGGATCATCCCGGTTGCTAGAAAGTGGATTGTGTACAGCGATTTAAAGTGCTCTGCGTTGCTAGCTAAATGGTTAGTACTTGCAAGGGCTCTTTTGTGTACCATGATGTGGAAATTGAATTGAGAAGGGGTTAGGCTCATGTAGAAGCTCAGCTGGGCAGGAGATTGGCGAGATAGCAGCTCAAAGTGCTCAGGGCCTTTGCGCATTATGAATGCAATGTGAGCAGGAGTTAGTGGATTTTCTGGGGGAGGATTAGGTCCTGGGATGGGGTTCATTGAGGTAGGAGAGAGTGCAGACATCCCTTATATTCCCCGCTAGATGTATCGTTAGCTGATAGTTCAATAGTCCTACACGTATTAGTAAAGTGTTATTTTCTGCTTCAGCTTGGTATATCTGTGAAAATGGTGTCAAAATCAATTTGATGGGGGTTTAAAACGAGTGTGGGTATTTCTGGCAGTGTTTCTGCAATAACAGGAGCCTTGTGTTAATGTAGGGAGGCAGATAATTTTCCTAACATATGGGACAAATATGTGAATCTTAAGGAAGTAGTGTACTTATACAATGCACGGCTTTAGAGACCATAGTTGGCCCCTTGTTTGAGAAGTCGGAAAATATGGCCACCATTAGGAAAAGGACAAGGAATTATGAAGCACTAGTGACTGGTACTAGATCCTAAATAGTTTCAGCTTCAGGGATATGTAGGTAGGTGCCTATGGGGACAGAAAATTTGGGACTTTCTTTGTTTCACAACGTTGGCACCATTGTTTCAGCCACAATGGCCTCGATCTGGAATAAGCGGTTTTACTTGGAGGCGTGGTGCGGGAGACACCTAGGTCTAGATGGGAAATGCTGCAAGGGGATTGATATGGTATATAATTTACATTCAGCCAGCATTATCAGATGGTTGCTTGGTGGTTTACTACATACCTAGTTACATCCTGATCACGGCAAAAGCATTCTCACCCCTCTCCACCTATATCCTCCCACGCCCTCATATCTTCTACTAGTTTTGCGGGGAAGTATCTCCCTAAAATGAAGTCCTTAGACTAATTGACAATTTACTTTCTTTTATGCTCTATGCACAGTAGACACGGCCATATTTAGGGGAGTGAATGATATAACCCCGGAGGGATATCCAAGTGAGCTTGACTACCCAGAGGAGCCGCTGCGGATGTGATATCTCTTGGGCATTAGACTAAATAATATATGCGCAAGGAGATTCAAGCTAAACATATTCGAATTTACTGCCTCTGCATCACATTCTGAGACACTGAAGATAGGGCGAGGAATACCACGGGGGTTGAGTAGTGAGAATATGGGGATAGTGTGATGTTGATCACAGGCTCACTGTTTACTTTGTATAGTTTTGCACGGATGGGCACGGCCTGTATTTGTACTTCATCAGTATATTGTAGATAATGTCTTGTGCATCCCAGCCTCATAGTTGACTAAGAATTGTCTCTTCTATGTGGGATTATATAGGGCACACTAACCTACTGAAGAGGATCCCGAGAGTATTGTTCCAGCTTATGCTAGGCAGTAACATTCTTTGCAGCCATACCATCCATCAAGAAATACAATCAACCAAGACGACATGTTCTGCAAACCCAGCAAGCAAGCGACAGTGAGTAAGGCAAGGACAGGCACGCAAACAATGACACTTAGTCCATCGACTCGGGTGAGAAAAAGAGAAAAAAAAAGGTCCGATCTGAGCATGTGGATAAAATACGTATATCGTATGTAGTTAGCTAGGGATTTTGACAAGAAGGAGATTGAACGTACCATGCCATACTTAGCAAATCACTTGATATGCGAATTGCACTACACCGGAAGTGTCTCTGTCAAGTGCCAAACCACCGCATAGTCGGGGAGGCCCTCAATACCCTCAATATTTGCGATTTCGTCCAGACGTAGCTTAATGACCACTTCCCCACGTTCGATAGGGCTCCAGATGATCCGCTCCGAATTGTTCACATTATCATAGACACCGCCGTTGACCGGCTGCAACCCCTTATTTCCATGGTGCTCGCTGATCACATCAGTAGGGCTCGTATGTGTGACAACCAGGTTAATGTTATGTTGCAGCGCTTGGCCCCTTGCGTCGGTATATACAAGTGTGACCGTGAGAGTCCTTGGGTGGTTGTGTGCTGGGACCGTGACAGTGGCGATATCAATGTAATCACTGTCTTCGATATCGATGGCGTCCGCTTTGAAGCCGCTCTCAGCATCTCCGCTAGTTGCAGCTAGGATGTGCTTCACGGAACCCTTGAGGTCTACACGCCCAAACCCTGTCCTCCGGGTCAGCTCTGTCTCGCCACCTTCACTGGGAAGCGGAATAGCTGCATTGATGAGGAAAGCCTTCAGCAGTGCGGCTGGGGGCGGCCCGTAGTCTTCCGGTAGGCGCTGGACCAAGATCCCACGGATAACGGCGGCACATCCAGAAACAAGCGGAGCTGCAAAACTGGTGCCCGAGTATGCGTGGTAAGACCCGCCATCCGGATCCCACTGTGCCTGAGGTATCGCCCGTGACTTCGTAGACCAAATGGAATGCCCTGGCGCAACCAAGTCAGGCTTGGTACGGCCATCGTGGTTGGTTCCATAGGAGCTCATACTCAACCTCGTGCCATGCTGCGACGTGGCTCCAACAGTCAGGCCGTTCTTGGATAAAGCTGAACCCAGAACATTAGGGACAAGTACATTGTCCGGGCAGTCACCGTTATTTCCAGCGGCGAAAACTATCAGTAGACCCCGGTTCAACCAAGCAGTGTCGTCAACCACGCCACCCGCTGCGTCAACATAGTGTTGATCTGTGCTAGTAAGGGAGTTTTGGTGAATGTACGCACCCTCCAGAAGCGGTTCAGTGTATGTCAAAGACATGAGGCCGTACCAATGGTAATCCCTTTGAACAATTAAACTGGCGCCAGGCGCCATACCTTTCAGATCACTGAATGCTACACCCCCACTGACTAGTATATTATGAATATCATCCCGATCGTCATTTCCACACACACAGCCACAGACAAGTGTTCCATGCCCCTCGCCGTATGGGTCATTGAATTGTTCTGCTAAGGCGTCTGCGTCTAGCTCTTCTGCCCCTGAGGGGCGCAGTAGTCTCACCGCGTTCGGGTTGATCTCGATTTTTCTGGCAAAGGCTCTATGCAGATTGTCGGTTGTCCCATGGTCGATTCCGGTGTCATATACTGCTACAGTTTGTCCTTCACCTGTATATCCAAGGTCGGCAACGCCAGGCAACTCTGCGATATTGTTGACACCCAGGATTGCGCGAGACTGTGCGCAGCAGGGCTGTGGTGGATGAACTTCGGAGATTGCGCAGACCTCATCGATGGTACCCCATTCTCGCAAAAGCTCGACAGGCCATTCGTTCAAAAGTTCTCGCTTGACACTCACTAGGATAAGGTCGTTTGATATTCCCTTAATTGGGGCTGCGCTTCGATTGGTTCTCGCAATGCTGTCAAGCGCGTCGGAGATTGGTTGATATTGCCTCGGATAGATTTCGGTAAGCTTAAGCTTCAGATCCTCGATAATCTCGGCGGTCGACCGAACCCGTTGACGATGTAGCGACACACAGACTCTTATCGAATTGTCCCTTCTAACGTGCTTCTTCTCATCTTCCTCTTTGGATGTCACAGAGGGATCGATTTTTTTGTGATAGAAGGCAGCCTGCTTGAAGCCCGCATTGCGAAGTTCGACTAATGGATCAATGGGAGGCGGTGGGTCCGAAGTCGGGGGTGGCCAGTGGAGAAGGTAGACGTCTCTCCCGAGATATTCCTGAACTGTGAGCCCAAGCTGGCTTAGCTCCCCGTATTGTGCCTTGGTGAGACGCTTGTCCGGCTGAGTCTGAATGAGGAGGTACCTAGTTGGTGGTATGGTGCCGGGGGGACTTATATCCTTGCGTTCGGGAAAAAGGGCAGAAAACTCATAATGATTCCCGTGAATCGTAAAGTGGCTCATATTGAAGAGACTCTGATAAATGTGAGGGTGAAGATATTTGGGGAGTGGTTATACTAGTGGGGACAGATTTCTTAACCGCTGGCTCCAGGGCAAGAATTGAGGATGGTTGTTTGCAATTAAGGTGTTCTATGATGGTATTTATGGCAGCCTCGCTCCATCCAAGCCGCTAGGCGACGTTATATATGCCCGCATTGATGGATTAGTACGTATCTTCGTATATATATATCACATGCCTGGTGATAGATGAACCCTCAGCTCGTATTGATAATGTATGACACCTTCATCATGATGAGGTTGAAGCAGGTTAATTAGCTTCGTGCGGAGCTGCATTTGGAATGTGGGGCGGCCACATGCACAGATCACAGAAGCCTTTGGAAATATATTGTTTCAAGTTCTTGTGCGTCGTCCTCGGTATGCGGGGTTGATCTCCTGGTCACTTGCGGCAGCGGGGATACTCTATAGTCCTGCATTCATATTGTATGGCAAATAAAACTCCTAGGCTTATCATGAAGAAGAATCTGCCGACCAGAGTATGATCTCTCCTCTGTCAAAGTCACCAATTGCACAAGGCCCTAGCGTGTACATTTAGCAAGGCAGGTGGAAGGCACCTGGTTGAGAAAAAATGCTGCAGTCATATACGGAGTACATGCCAGAGAGCTAGAAGGGGGTTACACTTATGATTTTATATTGTCAACACTGCAGGTAGTCTGGTTGCCAACCAGACTATACTGCAAGAATAAACTACCTGCCAGCTGTGATAACATATTCCCACTAGCACTGGTAGACCGATACACCTGGGCTGGGATCGCCAGGTAATTAAAGGCCTAATTTGCGTAGTGACAGATAGGGGCACGTGCAAGTGGTGGATGAAGGTGATGGAAAGAGCAGAGGACGAATAGGTGCGAATGCAGGGAAATACAGAATGCATGCATAGTGCACCTTCGGCAATGCCATCTAATATTAATTGGGGATGAGAGGGGAAGAACTCTGGAGGAAGTGGGGCAGGATCAGGACTAGTTACTTCAGTAGCGGAATCCCTGGCGTGTTTCTTCTATAATGCGCGCTAGATTTGAAAGAGACCAACTCCGGGGTGGAATTGTTCTCGTGCCCAGACCGATTTATTTTTATGAGGGTGGCACGAGAATTATGTACATTAAGTATTACTGTACAAGGTTATGAGGGAAGACGTCGTCGGAACTAAGTTACTGAAGAGATAAAGATGTGTATTTTGCTACTAGCTAGAGGACAGCTGCTATTTGTGTAGCTCAAGGAAGTATGAATACTCTATCGAACAAAGGAAAATACAGGACTCCAACTCATTCATATATACTGTATATCCATCATTTTACCAGTTTTTGGCTACATTGGGCCATTCTACCAGTTTTTCCCCCTTTTAGGCGTTAGCGCATGAACACCCTTGTTTCCGGGCTCATGGGGGGCTTCCAGGGTAATTCCCACATATTAGACCTATCGTAGCGATGTATACTACCAAAAGAAAAAACTTTAAGCAGCGGTTGCGATTGCGCACCTCATACGAATTTTTCCAATAAGTTTGTACTATTGCAATTGGTACGCCTCTCATCATGTGGGGGATATCCTAATTTCATGCATATAATTCAATACAAGGATCCAATTGTAGAGTACTCTAAAAGTCCTTGTGCAATTCCGTACAGTATGTACTTCAGATTGTGAATTTCATATCTTGTTTTGTTGGCTACGGCCTAGGTGTGCAGCGGCATATATTGTGGGTGGTTTTGATGATGGCACAAAGAGGGATTCAGCTTGCAGTGTGTGTGACTGAGTAGGTGGCAGTTTATCAAATTCTCGAATGCACAGGCGGCATAAGGATTTAACCGGCTCCTCTCTGATTTCAGACACTGCTGCAGCCAAAGGTCTGGATCACCGTGACAGAGGGACCCCAATGAGAACACCTGCAAAGTAGGTTGAGCGGTGGGGATATAAAAAGACCACAGAGTATATGCAGATCTGAGCGGAGAGTATGTAGTCTGGTTAGAGCAGGCAATGATATACTCATCACTTCAATTGGCTTGCATTTTATGCAAGTCCGGCCTTAAACCTGCACAGTGTGACCTTCCGGGGCAAGAAATCCATGGTGAGTTGGGTTGCGTGCATTTGGGCTCAATCCTGAGTCCTATAGTCTCTTTTATGCCACCTATTCTTACAGAATATATACCTATGCAATGGGAAGACAATGCTAATTTGTGCACCTCGTAATGTAGGCGGATTGCTTTTGTAGAGCTGAAAATGTATAGGGTGGGTTAAGATGGCTGGTGGTATGAAGAGTGGTAGGCGGCACATGAAGGGGGGGGTCAAGGGGCATGCCATGCAGTACCCAGCAGGGTGGAATAGAAATACGTCCGTCAGTTCACTTACTCTCGTGTGCGAATAGTGAAGACGGGAAATAAAGATGATATTCGATGATGATAAAAGTCTAAACATGAAGGATTCCCAGCGCCCTTATATATCCCATTCTCACCATACAATTCATCCCACGGTGTCCCACGTAGTATCCCACATAGCATCCCACATATTATCCCACATAGTATCCCACGTAGTATCCCACGTAGTATCCCACGCATTATCTTACGTTGCATCCCACTTAACCCCACATATCCCACTTTATCCCACGGCTTGGGATTACTCATTCAAACAGTTGGAAATACGGAAGAATTGTGGTTCATGGACTTCCACTTGCTAGTGGCTAGCCCAGATCGGAAGAAAAGGTTGCATGGTAACCTCCCCGGAGATAGCTGAAGTTGCTGATATTCAAACATGTGAGTGAGTTCTTCGAGGACCCCTCAAAGGAGGATTATAACTTGGAGGAACCTTTCTTAGATGCTGCAAAGCAAGCAAAGTGCCTGACATGTCTCTCGCTCATCAGCGTTGAACCGTGAAGAAAAGTGAAATATTATATGGACTGATAAACCATAAATCCACCTCAATGAGAAGGAAGGAAGAGTGCAGATTACTTAGTTTCTATCTAGTGATACATAAGATGGGGTGACAGAGTCAATACAGATACCTGCAGAACTCATGGTATATTTCCTCCCTTGTCCATCCAGAGTCAGATTGCAGATACCTGGCATTATATGATGGATTGGCATATTAGGCAAAAAAGTAGTATAATTAAGCTGATTTGGGTACCATATTAACATTCAACCAGGTTGATGGTGCAAGATTAAAGGTAGGTTGAAGAGTAGGGCAGCTGATATGCTAGGAATAGGTACTTATTTGACAACCTATACGGAGTTTTACAATCTCCTTATCCATGTCATAAACTAACTACTACTTCAGCAAAAAACGCTGACCAAGAGTAATTGTCTGAATCTACAATTAGAGGAAAGCATAAACGCAAAATCTCTTCAAAGGAAAATCATGCCCCTTAATTGTCAAAGTGAGATCTGTAAAAGTATGAGTTTGCTTACAGTAATGATTATTTAAAAAAAAAAAAAAACTCAGCTCCCATTAGTCTTAATCTCCTCATTGAGAAAGATACTTATCACCATTGACCAAACAAAACGAAAGTTACTTTCATCTAACCTAGTATCTATGACTTTCCCTCCATAAGTCACATGGCATATGCGTATGCTAGCTGAGTCCGACCAACTACTCGCGTTTCATTTCTTGATGATAGGACGGTCAGACCCCCAGCATAACGCCTGTGATCAATTCCACCAAAACTACTTCACCATTATTGGTTTGATTCCCATAGTACAATGTAAAGATTAGTTCGTGGAATAATCCTTGATTGACTATATTATAGAAAAATAGTGAAATGGTCATATAACTCAAACTCATAGTCTGCAAGACCACAGCAAAGAGATTTTCTTCAGCTAAGCCAAATACAGCAAAAGACTGCCTCTGAAGGATCAAGTCGCCAATGACAAAGAAGTCTTGATATAAATACCTACTCAAGTTCGGAAAATAGATAGTAGTCCTATTATCAACAGGCATACCGGAGAATCTCGCATTATATTTCCCCTTAGGTCCAAAATCGAGATAGTTCACTGATGGCACCCACATTTTAGAGGCATCTGTAGACAATGCTACTGGAATAAATTACAGGGGGTTTCTAATTCCAAGTACTGTATAATCTACTAAAAATTAGTTCCTGCATAACAATGGATGATATTGACTTATATTCTTCAAAGATTGGCATTCAGTAAACTTCAGCCAAAGCTGTAGCACAAATAATAAGTAGGGTAAGAGTATGAATTACGCCGCTCGCTACGCTCGCGGAAGCCCTGGAGGCGAGGGCGATATATACCTACCAAAATTACATAGTTGAGTTGGTAGTTAATTCTTGCTGCGCTTTTGCACTAGAAACAGAGCTACTTGACAATTTAATGCCGTCACTACCATTGGCACCCTAGATTCGATCGGGCATGGTCATTCGATCGCCGGTAAAATACTAGCTGCTTTTGGCAATCCCGTATCATCATGCAAGCACAGTGGTGAGAGCCCATTCCAGCTAAGTTGAGA
>Ga0307514_10001930_pt1 | contig 22666 bp, 13 predicted proteins | sample 16_EM_MG_FD_203088 | JGI IMG/M metagenome (GOLD analysis project Ga0307514, IMG submission 203088) | Populus trichocarpa ectomycorrhiza microbial communities from riparian zone in the Pacific Northwest, United States - 16_EM | ecosystem: Host-associated > Plants > Roots > Unclassified | place...
TGATTTGTTCAAGTTTGTAACAAAATAAAGATTGCTTATTTTAGTCCTTTTATGTACAAGCGGGAGACATCTCCATCTTGCAACCTCTTGTGCTTTCTTTTATGTATGATAATGTAAGAGAAAACACTATCTTGAGAAGGGCTGTCGTGCTATAGCCATTCGATTTTAACCAGCTAATGCTATTCACTTCATGCAAAATTACCAAGTAACCAAAATTTAATTTAACCTGAAATCTTCTCATATAGGCAAGTTCAGATTATTTTTTCCCCCGAAGAAAGCATGCTTTATTTATGAGTGATGCACGCCGAATGCTGATAGCCTATAAATGTCAAAACCCACTATGATATTTGCTGCAAATTATCACATTATCAAGTCATGGATGGTAACTTGATGTTTTTCAAGTTACCCGAGGAAAGAATAAGAAAATCGGAGCCAAAAAAGGAATGGTAAAATGTGCACAACTAAACGTGAAAAAAGAAGAGCAAGAGCAACTCATTCTTGCCTTAGCTTGATCAGGAGCAAGAAAATAAGATCTCCAAGCTGTCGTTACCTGATGAAGCTAAAACAGGGTTGACTCTCTCTCTCTCTCCCCCCTGTTTTTTTCTCTTTCTTTTTTGTTGTGATGTCTGTGCATGCACTCGTGGATTCATAGATGCAGATCTACGTTTGAGTTTTCACAAGCATTTAGATTACATCTACCTAGCTACTCTTCTGCAAGGCTGATGATTGATCACTTTGTGTTAGTACAGTTTGGAAAAGGGATTCACTTTGCTGACCTTGTCAATAAGGGTGCTCAGTATTGTTTTACTGTTGAGGAAAACCCTGTGGGGACAATGCTTCTTAGTGAAGTTGCCTTGGGGAGGTCCATGAGCTGAAGAAGACAATGGTAAGTACACGTACCATGATGGACATGTGTTTATGTAAAGCACTCGGTGCATGCTTTTCCTAGACCTTGTGCCAGGTTTGAATTGGCAACTTTGTGTGCACCAGTGGACATGTCAAAGAAAGCCCATTATCTAGCTATGGGCATTTTAGAATGTGTTTGTTTTCATTGTTAAAGTTGAGGTTGATGTTTAAATATAGCTCCAGCTTCTTAGCATAATTTGGTATTGCGTTTTAAATGAGAAGTGGATAAAATTTGAATTTTTTTTTGTTGTTTAAAATTAATTTTTTTATATATTTTTTAATTGTTTTAATATGTTGATATCAAATTTGATTTTTTAAAAAAAATATTATTTTAATATATTTTCAATTAAAAAATATTTTGAAAATCAACCTGCTACCACACTTTCTAAGTAAAGTAGAGATACCCTTACTGGCTCCTACCATTGGCCCCTTGTCTAATCTGTTGCATGGTTTTTGGAACTGGCAGACACTAGATTTTTTTGCTCGCGCTACGCTGTGAGCGGATTAATTTTTTTCTAACCAAAAAAAATATATTCAAATGGTGATAACCTTAGTGAATCCATGTTAACTTGATTAATCCATGATTCGAGATAACCCTAGAAAAAAAAAAGGAGAAAAAAATAGAAAACTCAAGGCTCAGTAACCTAAAGTCAAATGATGAAATAAAAAATTAAAAAATGACCAAAATTAAATCGAGATGGTCTTCAAAATCAACAACTTTGATAATTAAGACTGAGATGACTATACAGAAAATCAAAAACAATTCTTGAACAAAATTCTTAACCATCAAAAATTTAAAAAGAAAACAAATAACTGTCGAAATAAAAAGGATCAAATCTGGTATAAAAACTAATGAAAGAAAATAATGAGGGACTTAATTGAAAAATAAAATAAAAAGAGGATAAAAAAGAACAATTAAAGGAATGATAACTAAATATGAAAAAAAGAAATAAAATAAAATAATAATAAAAACAAAAATAAAAAGAATGAGTACCATATTTAATATAAAAACAAAACAAAACAAAATGGAAAATGATAAAACTGAAAAAATCTAAAAAAAAATGAAAACAAAGAAAGATCCTAGTCAAAAGAAAGAGGATCATAATTGAATTTTTTTCATTATTTTTTTTATCAAAACAATATCGTTTTTATTTTTTAGCTAAATAAAAAATCAAGCGATTAGTCAGGGGAAAATCATTTCAACACTCGTTGATTTTTTTTTTTATTAAGATAATGTCATCTTTACTTCATGCATAGTAAAAAATCCAATTGACCTCGGTAACCCAGGTTATTCGACCTAACCCATGACCCGGGACATGACAATGGTTGACTCTCGGGTCGGGTTTTAAAAGCATGATAAAAAAAACACCAAATATAATATGAAAATTCAATGAGATTAAACAATGAGAGATGCAATTGCCACAAAATAATTAATCAAGAAGAGAACTCAAAATAAAGGGAATTAGAATCATAAGAATGGAGATCAAGTTCAATAATAATAAAAAAGAATTAAAAGCAAATGATTAGGGATTAAATTGAAAAATAAAATCCAATTAAAAAAATTAAAAGCAAAATAAATAGGAATCAAAAAAATGATGATCAAACTTGATAAAAAAATCAAAAGCCAAGTGATGAAATTGAAAAACAAATAAATCAAATTCGTTACAATTAAAATATTGCAATTTTGCAAGACCAACACACCTTTTGTGGTGGAGGAAAAAGAAAAGAGAGGGAAGAAGAAAAATTGTCGTCGGAGCTTCTCTATATCATGGATGCCGACACACGCTGCCCCACCATGTAGAAAGGGACGCGCTGCTTCAGATGACGTCCCAAAAGGCTATCAATGGCCACCAGAAGGCGCCTCCCAAAAGGCGAGAACACTTCCCACTTGCGGGCGTATGCTCTGCACGTTCCAGCTATTATTTTTGAACTATAGAAAGACCAGAATACCCTTGACTGCACATGATAATTGTAGGAAAACCGAGGTTAAAAAACCAAAAGTACTCCTTGATCTTAGGCAAAAAAAAGTCGATCCCATGGGCTATGCGGTAAGTACACTATACAAAAAATATGAAAATCCAAGAACTCCCCTTAAACATTAGCTGTAATTTTTTTTTCAATAACATAAGAGTAATTATATTATACAATAAATATGTGAAAATATAATTCTATCTAAAAGTGTGTGTTTATTTTTTTTTTATCATTAAAAAGTTAATCAGTTATTTTAAGGTGGATTGTACTATAAACAATTTATAATAAAATATTGACGAGTTTTAGTTTTATTTTTATTTGTAATAATAGTAGTTTTCTTTCGCAAAAAACTTTGTGCTGGAAATGCTTTAATCTCACAATATCAAAGCTAATGCTAGAAACTATAGTTTTTAAACCTGGTCCGGCGGGTCAATCTGGGACTCGGCTGATCTGGTGTTGGAACCGGGCTGAGTTTTAAAAAAAACCAGCCAGTGATTTGTCCCAGAAAAACCCGGTCGACTCGAGACTCGTAAGACCCGGGTAAACCCAGATGAGACCCGACTGTGTTTCTCTTTAATTTTTTGTTCTTCATCTGGGAAAGGTATTACTAACTCGCTGGATCATGACTCTCTCTCTCACCTCATGTTTTATTGCTGTCAAATAGAAGATTAAAATTCTGGTTTGAGAATGAAAATGATATGGAATAAGACAGGAAATTGTGAGGTTTTATTTATCGTGAACCAGGAATTAAGGTCGTGCAATTTTACTTTTTACAAGAAAGAAACATAAACCAAAGAGCAACAAAAAACCAAGTTTGTATGAGGAAGGGGTACGGGTTGTGTCTACAACTTGCATATCTTTATTGGTCTACAGCAGCATCAAATGCTAGCCTTTGGTTTTTTTTAGGGGCATCTAGCATAGGTTCCAAACAAAGAGTAATAAGTGTGCTTACCCCACAACTTGCATACCTTTTCAGGTCCTTCACTGCGAAGAAATCAATAATTAAAAAGCCAACAAGATTAATCTCCTGTCAGTTTCATGCTTGTTGTAAGCATGCAACTATTTGCTCCTGAACTATATGTTTTATTGTAATTAGTTAGGTGCGTTGGATTGAATTTTTATTTTTTTGAGTTAACTTGGATCAATCTTTCTAACTCGTGATTTAATCATTATATTAGATCGATTATTGGATTAAGTTTAAAAACTATGCTAAAAACTTGACCTCACAAGTCACCCTCTTGGCTTTGTTTTTTTTTTCTTCTTTAATATCTCGTTTATTATTATTATGATAGTGATTTTTTTATTTAAAATATATATTTTAATATTTATACATCAAAATAATTTAAACAAATATATAAAAAAATTATTTAAAAAAGTAATTTAAATTTTTATAAAAATATTTTTCCAAACGGTTCCAAGTCTAACTTTTAAGCCATGGTCACATTACTGAAAAACCCTCCTGATGGAAAGCATTCAAAGCACTTTACAAAAGGAATTGGAAAGTAATAGTGAAAGTAATAGTATGCTTGGGAATGCGAAACCGTGTTTCTTTAAATTTTATTTTATTTTTTATTAAAAATTATTATTTTTTATATTTTTAGATTATTTTGATATGTTAATTTAAAAAAAATTAAAAATTAAAAAATATAATTTTAATATATTTTTAAATAAAAAGATATTTTAAATTACAACCCTTATAACAATTTTTTAAAATGCCCAGGAATCAGATTTTTTTTGGAGCAATGATGCCATTGTTCCTGGCGGCAAACCTTTTGGGTTCAGATATTATTGAAAGCATGTCATGCTTGTTATTTTGTTATTTTTTTTAATTATATATATTTATAATAAATTATTATTCAAATTAATAAATTTACACATATTAATTATACTTTAAATTTTATTTTTAAATCAAAATATTCTCCTTTTAATAATTCAAAAATACAAGAAAAATACATGATTTATTATTTTATGTATTTAACTCATTACATGACAGATAAATATATTAAAAATAAATCTTAAATTATAATAATACATGTTTATCTGATGATATCACAGCAGATATCAGCAGTTTAAGTCTATTTATTTCTAACTTGTGAGTTTAATCGGTATAAAACTATATGATATTATCAAATTTTTCTGATTTGATAATTTAATTTATAATTTATTATTCATAAACACTGATATCAGCAGTTTAATGACTTTTTGAATGAAATAAATCCAAAAAAAAGGGCAATCTTATGCCAAATCCATGTTTATCTCATGGTATTATTATATGTAGTTTTTTTTATAAAATATTTAACTAAAATTATGATATGTAATTTACGTTGTGGATTTTAATATAATTACATATAAAAACTTATTAAACATGAATTTTAAAATATAAAAACCTATCGTCACTTAAACAATACTTAATTTATTTTAAGTAAAAAGTATTTTTAACATCAAAATATATTAAAAATAATTTTCTATTATTACTTTAGGTTGAAAAATAAATAAAAAGATAACATAATCAGAAATATGAGAATATATTAAAAATTCATTATCAGAATAAACAAAATTATTTTCTTAAGAAGATAAAAGAAAAAAGGATTGGTAAAGTAGAGCAGCGTAAAACCCCAAAAACGCGCAAGAGAAATGCCATCATCACCATCCATCAGATATTTCTTTCCTCTTTTTTCTTCTCTACCAAACACCCAGGTATATAAACACAGAGACTGACACACACACTCACTCACTCACTCTGATCGATTACAGATAGGAGAACAATGGCGAACCCTCAGAAGGCATGGAAGGCGGAGTACGCCAAGTCGGCTCGTTCTTCCTGCAAGACCTGCAAAAGTATCATCGACAAAGAGATTCTCAGGCTCGGCAAAATGGTCCAGGCCAAACAATTCGACGGTTTCATGCCTGTATTCTTCCCCCCCTTTTCATCGCTCTTTCATTATCCCACTGTCTTTTCTTTTTCTTTTTTGCATTTTGCGACGCTTTCTTTCTTTTGACAAAAAAAAGGTGTAAAAAATTGTCAATTTACGGGTCTCGCTTGCTTCCCCCGGCCTTCACTTCATTGTTCAGTTTTCTGCCGAGGCTTAGGTCTATACGTTGAGGCTTAGTTACCGTCGATACGCAATTCCATACCTTGGTTTACTGTATCCACTTTTTTTTTTTAATGCCTTAAAATGCATGCGATTCTTTGAACCAGGCTTCGTAATTGACCCCGGTGTCTTGTTCACATTCTTGAAACTGTAGCTGCTCAGGAATTATCTCCTGATTTTTATTATCTGTTCGATATACAATCCACTACAGGAAAGAATGATTGAACTTTGAGTTGTAACTTCTGTTTCTTGGTTTTCTTACTCAATCAAAGAAAGATAGACATATATTTTAGGACTCATATAGTTGTTGATGTTTGCGATTTCTTAGATGTACGTAAGTTATCTCTCTCCCTGTTTATTTTTTTCTGAGTTGACCCTTTTGAATTATATCCTTTATTTTGCCTGTTTTTTTACCAAAATATAAACCTAAAAGAATGAAGTGTGACGTGCATCTGTTTTCTGAATAGATGTGGAACCATGCCAGTTGCATATTGAAGAAGGCAAATCAGATAAAATTGTAAGCGTTTTTGTCGCTGGTAATAATTATTTCCGAGATAATATGGATGGATGCAATGATTAAACTTCTGTATATCTTCTTTCTATTAGCATTGATGATGTTGAAGGTATAGAATCACTTCGATGGGAAGATCAGCAGAGGATTAGAAAATATGTTGAGGAAGGAGGTGGTGGTGGTGATGACGGTGCTAGTGGTAGTGGTCCTCCAAGTGCAAAGGCTGCAAAGGCTATGGAATATGGCATTGAACTTTCACAAACTTCACGTGCAACTTGCAAGAGTTGCAGCGAAAAGATCATGAAAGGAGAGGTAGCTTTACACGTTTCCTGGTTTGGTAAATTATTTTTTTTTCTGATTTTGCATCTTTTCACAAGAAGATTGATAAACGAATCCACATATCTATGAAAACTCCTTATACAAATAAATTCAGATATCAGTTGACATCTGGTACAGCAAGGTATGATTGGAATGAATGATTGTTTTTTCTATGAACTTCATTTCTGAGGGGCTGCAGATTATTATAATGGATGTGTAGGTATTTGATTTAGGATGGTTTCAGAGCTTTCACTTACATTTTATTTTGCAATTCCTGCATCAGTACTTGTGTTTTTTTGGCTGGCTGATCTGAATGCATTTGCCTCCTTTAGTTCTTAATAGCATGTACTGCAATACCTTTTACTTGTTTTACTAGTGGTGTTTGATTCTCTCTTATGAGGCCTCACTTTGCTTTTATTGGCTAAAAAAACAAAAAGAGAGGAAAAAAGAAAGAGTCTTGCTGGATTTCTCTCTATCTGTTCTTTGTGCCCTGTTCCTTCTTGAGAAGTTGGCCAGCGTCTGGTTTCTTGCTTAAAATAAGCTAAGGTTAGAACCAAGAATTGGACTTATCAATTAAAATAGCTGCGTGCTTGAGAACCTTCCATCTTAATTTTTACAAAATGTTGGGCAATTTCAATTGAAGTGTGGGTCTTTGGGATATTAAATATATTTTTGTTGAATACTTGGAAGTTGTACTTGACAAATTTTTGTTCTGCCATCCTTCTACCTCGGATAATGTCCAACTATAGGAGCTGGAATTAACAAATGTGTGTGTTATAAGAGCATATAAGTCGCCACCATATTAGGAAGTTGTTACTATTAATGTGACAAATTCTTGATGTTAGAATAATATCTTATAAAACCATGAGATCTGAAAAGGTCTTGCTGTGTATTTCTTCACTTTTATCGTGTTGATTCTATCTCACATAATAACAACTTCAATTTGGTAGACTATTTGATCTTTTGAGTCTTTTCTTTAATAACTAGATCATGCTAACATGACTATTAATTAAGCTGCTTACATTTCATCTTTAAAAATATGAAATCAATCTAGGTTCGTATTTCCTCCAAGCCTGATGGACAAGGACCTAGAGGATTGGCATGGCATCATGCCAATTGTTTCATGGATTTGTACCCATCTGTCCAAGTGGATAAGTTGTCAGGATGGGAAAGCATTGCAGCTCCAGATCAGGCGGTGGTTCATTCTCTGGTTAAGAAGGTTCCTTCTACTGCTAAGACTGGTATAATATAGAACTAACTGTGCCATGCTGTCATGACTGCTGTGTGTTTATATAGATACACATGTCACTGGATGCAGTCTCTTTCTCATTGCTGTTGTCTTCATAGGCATTAAAAATGAGGGAAAAGAGGATGAAGAACTTCAACAATCATCTTCCAAAGCTGGAGCAAAACGTAGAAAAGATATAAGTGGTGAACAGAAGTCAAAAGTTGCCAAATCTGAAGATGTATCAACTAGCAGGGCTGCATCTGCAAAGAATGATAGTGAATTGGATAGCAAACTCGAGTCCCAATCCAAGGAATTGTGGGCCCTAAAGGATGACCTTAAAAAGCATGTGACAACAGTAGAGTTGCGTGCAATGCTGGAAGCGAATAGCCAAATTTCTAATGGATCAGAACTTGATTTGCGAGACCGTTGGTAATATCTTTTAAAACAATTCGAGGCATGCATGTTATGGAATGTGTGATTTCTGCATTAGCAACCATATACAAGTTTTGCGTTTTATCATGAATGCTAATGCACATGTTTTTCCATGTTACTAAGACTTAAAAGGGATAAACTTTTAACGTTTTGAGATGATTAATACTATCCCTGGATAGGTTTTTATTGGTGTTGCTGGGGTTTGAACCTGGGGACACGTACTGCTGAAATGATTGTTAGTTCAACAGATGGTGAAAGGTCATGGACTTTTCTGTGCAAGTCCAGTTGTTAGCTTGTTGCAATACTCTAATTTCTTAATGTTTCTCCCACTAGTAATGATCATGGAATTATCATTGCCCTGATAAATAAGCTTGGATTTAAATACACATGGAAGTGCTTGTTCTTAACATGATAACTGTGACTGTTAAACCACTTGATGGATATATTCAATAAATTTATGAGTTATTATGAGTTTGTAATTGTCATTTTGACATCACTATAGACCACGGATTTCCCTTGCATGGAATTTTGATGCAATCTTTACTGCCATAATTCCTTTATAGTGCTGATGGGATGGTTTTTGGAGCACTTGGCGGCTGCCCGATGTGTTCTGGCTCCCTTCATTATTCTGGAGGTATGTATAGGTGTGGTGGGTACCTGTCAGAATGGAGCAAATGTTCATATTCAACTCGTGAACCAGCACGTCTTAAAGGAAAGTGGAAAATTCCTGATGAAACTGATAATCAATACCTTATCAAGGTATACTATTGTGAGTTGTTTCATGCAGTTATTATGCTAATGGTAAATTGACTCACTGCTTGCTTTGCAGTGGTTTAAATCACAAAAGCGTAACAAACCAGTTAGGATACTTCCTCCACCATCATCTAACAACCTTTCTGGAAGTCAAGCTACCAGCAGCCAGTCTCAGTCTTCAAAGAGTGAAAATCTGGGAGATTTAAAAGTTGCTGTTTCTGGGTTACCCAAGGAATCCCTGGTATGGCATATATTCTATAGTTTGGTGAAATTATTTGTCAAATATTGTTGTAGCCGACTCACTAATTTTGATCATTTTATACTTGGACTAATTCTTCAGAAAGAATGGAAGGGAAAAATCGAGGCAGCAGGTGGGCAGCTTCATGCCAAGATCAAGAAAGGTATTTGCTCCATGGTTTTGTTTTTGAATTAAATAATTATTGCTGCTATGAAGAGACTGACTTTTGCTGTTGATTTAAGACATTTCTTGTTAGTCATTCTGCTTAATGAGTTACATTGCAGATACAAACTGCTTTGTTGTGAGTGGTGTAATGTCTTCTGAAGATGCTGATATGAGGAAAGCAAGGTAAAGGTGCTTTCTATTTGCTGATCTTACTAAATGTCTTCTTTATTCATCATAAGTTGACTTGGTGTCGTTTGGCTTGACAGGAGGATGAAATTGCCAATCGTCAGGGAGGATTACCTGGTTGACTGTTTTAAAAGACAGAAGAAGCTTCCATTTGATTCTTATAAAGTTGAAGCCTCGGGTGGGGTTTCTAGTATGGTCACTGTCAAAGTGAAAGGGCGTAGTGCTGTGCATGAAGCTTCTGGTATGCAAGACACTGGACACATCCTTGAGGATGGGAAAAGCATCTATAACACAACTTTGAACATGTCTGACTTATCAACCGGTGTTAACAGGTTATCTATAATGTCTTGTGTCTTTTTGTGGTATAACCTTATTTTCAGCTGATATCTTAAGTTTTTCTTGGTTTTGAGTGATATTGCTCCATTGATTTTTTTAAAGTTTGCCCATATTTATTGCTTAATTCCTGAAGATGAACTGGCTTTGAAGGGTCAATAAGCTTTGTGTTGAAAAAGGATAGTGACTATATGGCCTGCGCTCTTTTAATTGTGTCTAGTGCTAATTAGACTTTTGAAGTTTGAGATGACCAGCTAATGCAAGAATTGATTTAGATTCACTACTTTGTTTATGAGATATTTTCCTCCCTTCTAACTTTGATCTGTTTCCTGTGTAAAGCTTCTACATCCTTCAGATAATACAAGATGACAAAGTGTTAGAGTGTTATGTGTTCCGTAAATGGGGCCGAGTTGGAAATGAGAAAATTGGAGGAAATAAACTGGAAGAGATGTCAAAATCAGATGCCATCCATGAATTTAAGCGTTTATTCCTTGAGAAGACTGGTAATCCATGGGAAGCATGGGAACAGAAAAAGGATTTTCAGAAGAAACCTGGCAGATTCTTCCCATTGGATATTGTACTTGCTTATTTTGTTTTCCAATATCTTATTCTTCTTAGTGCTCCCTGCTTAGTTCTTAGTTCTTATTGATGTCTAAATTTGTAGGATTATGGAGTAAACAGACAGGTGACAAAGAAAACTAGGAGTGATGCAGACAGCAAATTAGCTCCTCCTCTGGTGGAATTGATGAAGATGCTCTTTGATGTTGAAACATACAGGTATACACTACTTTCCTTTTCACTTTTGACTTTTTTTTCTTTGGGTAATTGTATGTGTGAAAGACCAGATCTTGTGGTTTGCAGAGCTGCTATGGTGGAGTTCGAGATTAACATGTCAGAAATGCCTCTTGGAAAACTGAGCAAAAATAATATCCAAAAGGGTAGTTACCTATTAAAAATCTTTTTCATTTGCTTTCTGATACTGAAGCAGATCTATTTCTGATGCTGTAAAAAACCTTGATGTTCTGAAATTTGATTCGTATTTCTTTGTGCCAAGAGCCCTGTATTTATAATTTTTTACTTTTCCAGGTTTTGAGGCTTTGACAGAGATCCAGAATTTATTAAGTAGCAATGCACATGATCCTTCTATCAAAGAAAGCTTGATAATCGATGCTAGCAATAGATTTTTCACTGTGATCCCTTCTATTCATCCTCATGCTATCAGAGATGAAGATGATTTTAAATCAAAGGTACAGGAGGCCAAGTGTGATAACATCATTGATGTTTTTTACTCAGCTGCCTTTTTGTGCCTCTCTTATGATGGATATTTGATTGGTTGGTTTCCCTATGGTCATAGTAATTACTAACTCATTTATTTGTGACTTGCAAATTGATGCTGTGTTGAATCTTAGTGGGGACTTCTTATATGCTGTATTAAAAAGTGTCCTGCCCAATCACAATTACTTACCCATGCACCTCTCATCTTAAACGTCTCTTTTAAACCTCTCTGAAAGTCGAGTTATTTTCGCCCAAACTTAGAGAAAGAAGTGAAATTTTGCTGCCTCTTCTTAATGCATCGTATACAGAAGGTTGAAAATAAAATTTGAAGTCACTGGAAAATTATACCTTAGGGGCTCTCCAATGACTATTGATTAACTGAAGTTTAATGGTGACTATATCTATCTCGTGTACCATGCCAGTATGAGGAATAATGTAGTTCACTATTTTGTTTCTACTGTAGGTGAAAATGTTAGAAGCTCTTCAGGATATTGAGATAGCTTCAAGATTAGTTGGCTTTGATGTGGATAGCGATGATTCCCTTGATGATAAGTATAAGAAGCTCCATTGTGATATATGTCCGCTTCCTCATGACAGTGAGGACTATCAGTTGATTGAGAAGTATCTCCTTACAACTCATGCACCAACTCATACGGTGGGTTAACCTTCTTTATAGTTCAAGGCCTCAGCACTGGCTCTGCTGGTGATGAGTTATTGTTCCTTATTTTTTTCTTTCTTCCCCGCCATCCTAACAAAGTAATCACTGGTGTTTGATGTTATTATCAGGATTGGAGTCTTGAACTGGAAGAAGTATTTTTGCTGGAGAGAAGAGGAGAATTTGATAGATTTGCCCGTTATAGAGAAACGCTTAAGAACAGAATGCTGCTATGGCATGGTGAGTATCTCTTAATCAATTATATCTACATACAAACTGCTTTTGATCAAGGTTCATGGAAACCTGGAGCTTCAGCAGTAATGCAGCATGATTACAGAATCAGATATGTAAGTGAAACCAAAAAGCTGCTCCTCTACAGGTTCTCGGTTGACGAACTTTGTGGGAATACTTAGCCAAGGACTTAGAATAGCTCCTCCTGAAGCACCAACAACTGGCTATATGGTTCTCTTTCTCTCTCTTTGTTTTTCATTGTGTGCATACATGTGAACACTTATACATATTTGGGTTCATAGGCCTTGGATTATCATTTGTGATTTTCACACGCATGCCTATCGTATCTTCCTCCCTTTTACAAGGCTGATGATTGAACACTTTGCATTACAGTTTGGTAAAGGGGTTTACTTTGCTGACCTGGTCAGTAAGAGTGCTCAGTATTGCTTTACTGATAAGAAAAATCCAGTGGGACTAATGCTTCTCAGTGAAGTTGCCCTAGGGGAGGTCTATGAGCTGAAGAAGGCAACGGTGAGTTCACATTCCATGATTTATATGGTTTGTTAGTGTGTGTATCTGCGCATGTCCACATGCTTGGTTTGAGTTGGTAACTAACATTGTGCATGTACCCATTCAACATGCTAAAAAACAAGGCCATTATCCTGTTGTGGGCATGAATGTGGGGCTCTAGAGATACTTGGCCTTAACCTTTGTTGCATGAAGTTCTTACTCAAAACATACTAACTTGTGCCTGCAAGTTTGGCACAATTTCCCTCATTCCACTTGCTGTAAGATTTCTGATTTAGTTTGCATAATGACGGCTGTTCCTCACTGGATTTTCTGTAGTAGTGAAACTTGCTTTAGTCACCCAATATTCTCAAATGTTGGTAGGGTGGAAATCTGACACATTCAGTCTTCTGTTTGAATTTGTTTTTCCTTCTTTTCTGAATAAGAACCACAAGTTTATTTATCACAGTATATGGAAAAACCACCGGAGGGAAAGCACTCTACAAAAGGGCTTGGCAAGAAGGTACCTGAGGAGTCGGGATATGTGAAGTGGAGGAATGATGTCATTGTACCTTGTGGCAAACCAGTGTCTTCGAAAGTCAAGGCCTCTGAGCTGATGTACAACGAGTACATTGTTTATAATACAGCTCAAGTAAGTTCTATCTGCCTGGCAAAGTAGAAATTTTAAAAAACCTGCTGATGCATTGCTGTTACCATTTCAAATTTAAATTCAATTTTCAATACCTAATTAATTAAATGATATATCTCATTAGTAGAGTTTTTTTGTGGAAGTTTGGTATGGATTAAAATTCTAAGATTTGATCCGCTTTCGGAACTTTATTTTGACTACTGTACAACTTGATCAAAATGATCGAATCAAAGTCTTTTGCTGCTGTATCAGAGTGGTTATCTGGGTCCTGCCAAGTAATTGAAATAAGTAATGCTCAAGACAGAATTCTTATGATGAATTATCTCTTACGATTACTTGATGATTTTGATATGATTATACTTTTCGATGCCCCATAAATGGAGCAGTCCTTAAAATAGTGGTTTTCTTGGACAGGTTAAAATGCAGTTCTTGTTGAAGGTGAGGTTTCATCACAAGAGAAGATGAGGACGTTGTCTTGCCTTAAAAGGATATAATCACTACATTCCCTATGAAATTCATTTTGGATACTGTAAAAGGGTTCTGTGATGAGATCTCATTTTGGGGTTTGCTGGAGATCTATCAACCTTGGCATTTTGCATGTGTAAATGGTGTTCCCTAGCATGGATTATGAAAACATGTCTGAATGTTTAATTATATTAACTATTGTACAGATTATGGGAATTGGTATTATGTATCCAATGCTTTATGGGCTTGCCCTCTTTTGCTATTCATGGGTTTTCCCCTCATTGTATGAAGGGTTTTGGGGGTGCCATGCTGGGATGCAAGCATCCGAGCACCTGGGCCAAAACTATAGGTAGTCATGTTTAAAATTTAGTACTGCGATTGCACTCTTAGATAGCAAAAACTTTACAAGTAGGACCGGGGCCATCTCAACCATGCATGTCCGAGTCTTAGCACTTAAGGTGCATGTGATTTGTGGTCCGTTGCTGCGATTGTGATCAGTTTTGGCCTCTCTGTAAGGCATCTACCAAGTGATTGGATTAAGGAAAAAGCTTTAATGCAAACGTAGAGTCGACTGGCCACATGAGCATGGAGGAGAAGCAGAACTATAAATTTGGAAGCTAACACTTTAATGTGGTGTCAGCCACATTTATGTAGCAGAGGAGGTGGTTGATAGATATCCCAATCTATTCTGTAAACATAGAAGAAAAGGTGGGGCTGTATGTTTACATATCAAAAGGGTATATTCTATATTGGCTAATAATCTGAAAAATCATATTTCAGAGCTTTGTAAATATGAACATACATGCACGATTGAGGGAGGAAGTGCTGTTATAATGGGGGGCGGTGTGTTGGTTAAGCCTTCAAAGCCTGCTTGTGTGTTATGTGCGAGGATAATGTTAAAAAGGGATTCCAAAATCAATGATGATTATGTCATGGTTGAGAGACCAGAAGCTGGAAAGATTTGTCATGCCACTTCCCGAACTGCCTGAAACGGGTTGGCGAGGAAAGATGTGATGCAGTGCTAAAGCTGAGGTAAGAAACATGATATGTGCTCACACTTTTCTATTCAAAGTGCCATTTTCCTTTTGCAGGGTGACGAATCCTTCGTGCTGTTTAATCTGTCCCTTTGCCACACTATTTTATTTATGTTGTTTTAGAGGAGGGACGTGGCTGGCTGGTCCTAGCACCATTTCCATGACCTTACCTATCTCCCCACAGCTGGTTCGTTGTTGTGAGGATGTGTTACCTTTACGCTGGGCAAATCTGTTAAATGATCGACTTTATGCGTTGAAGTTCCTTCACATGTGCTGATGCAAGGGGCAGTAATGCTTCGCATGTTCTCTCCACAACAAACTTACGTCTTGTTCAATACCTTGAGCTGTGAATCATTGTAAAAAACATTCTTCACTTAAATTATATATGAGAATGATCGCCAAGTTAACATGACCAGAGCCATGGAAATGGTAAGACAAGTCTCAAAATATCACCAAGAAAATGCATTAAATAAACTTAAAATCATGAACAAATACTTTTAAGGAGCTCGATTAAAGTCCCCCCTCTCTGTATCTTCTTTCCTTTTCCTTCTTGAGAACGAGACAATCCATTTCTTGGATATTTGGACTTGCGAGCAATTGTGACACAGCATCATGGACCACCATGGTACTGAGGCCTAGCCACCCATAAGAGGTTGTTATGCTCTCTCTCTCTTTTAATTTTATAATTTGTTTGAATTTTAAAATTAACATTTAAAGAAATTAAAATTTTTAAACATATCAGTTCGATATAAGAAAAATGTATTAAAAGTGTTCAGAAATAAAATTTAAGTTTAACTGATAAGAAAACTATTCTGAGAATATTATTTTTGTTTATAAAAAAATATCTGCCAAGCCAGCCATTGTATTCAAATCCCCTATCTAAACTATATTTTCTTTGTTTAAAAAAAATAATCATAATTCAAGCCACAAGATCCTTGAACCAAGACATTTAGAGTTGCCTCGTGTTTTGTCTCTTGTAATAAAATCGAAGCCTATGCACGAGGGCAAGGCGCCCCACTTCGGTTAGCTTTTCTAGAACTGAACACACTTTAGGCAGGCGAGCACTAACCCCATGACATGATCGACATGAGAGCTCAGGTTTCCAAAGGCTCAAAAAGTCAGCTTCGCTTCTCTACGCCACTAAGGGGTTACAGATATATAAATCCTTAATCTGTAAGTAAATTAAACTTAAATATCCAATTACTTGTATTTAACTCTTAAAATAACTATTTTTAAGACATTGAACTGGTAGTTAAAAAATAATAATGTCTCCACCGTTTGATTCCCCAAGTAAAATTCCTGATTTACTTGTAGTTAATTTATATTTTTTAAATACACCAGACTGATTTGAGGATACATATTTAAGATTGTTTAGAATAAAAAATTTAGTTTCATTGGTGTACAAACTGGTATGAGATAATTCTTATCATTGAATTAAAATAATTTTAAGACTTAGAAACTTATACAAGTAATCATGAATTTGTCCCTTTAACACACATTAGTCCTTAACTAATCACTCACGATGTCTTAAATTATTAGATTAGTTGTCGGTGAACAATCACCGGAAGGTGGAGGTTTAACACCACAGCCACAAAGCGACAAAAACATCAGTTCCCAGGTGCGGCGTTCGGCGGAAAAATAAAAACTTAGCAATCAAACGTCCCAAAAATCAAACTTAAAAAAGTAGCAGTAAGAAATTTCAAAAGCAAACTATATATTAAATATATTAATTAATCAAATCATAAGACAGTATTAATGTATAAATCATGTTAATTGAGTTGGTCTTTGTTAATAAAATAGAAGCCTCATATTGCATAAGTCCATTGATAAATGTTCCCTCAAAACCCTACATGGTGGCCTTCGATGTCTCCCATTTACTCTTATAAGAGATCCTTTGTGTCCCTTACTCCTAAAGCCCCCACCTCAATTGATCCCCTCGCCAACCATACCACACACACACTAGCCTCATTCGATTTTTTTGCACCATTTCCTAGTGTGCTCGTGTGCCTTTAAAAAATTCCAAGATTCTCTTCTTCTCTCTGTTTCTTTCTTCTGTTTCTCCCATCATGGCATCATCTGTGACTGGCACTGGTTCTCCTTGTGGAGCATGCAAGTTTCTCCGGAGGAAATGTGCCTCCGATTGTATCTTTGCACCTTATTTTTGCTCTGAACAAGGGACTGCTCGGTTTGCAGCCATTCATAAGGTTTTTGGTGCTAGTAATGTTTCCAAGTTGTTGTTGCATGTCCCGGTTGCCGATCGTTATGAGGCGGTTGTCACTATTGCCTATGAAGCTCAAGCAAGGATCAGAGACCCCGTTTATGGATGTGTTGCACATATTTTTTCCTTGCAGCAACAGGTTTGTGGAATTCTTTGTATCTTGCTTACTCACAATTTATATAGATATATATGTTTTTTTTTCTTTAGCATATTTTTCAAGCATATATACCATAGATCATAAAGGTATATAGTGCAAAATTTTCCTTCTTGACAGTTTTTTTTTTTGGAAAAGGGATTTGTAGAAGTCTGGTTATTCATCTCCAAAAGGATTTATGATTTTCTCTGAAATCTAATGCATTATATTGTGTTTTTAAGGATTTTTTATTTATTTATGTTCAACTCTTTCCGTAGGCTAGCAAGGGAGGATTAATTTTATTTCCAAAACCGATCAAGTTTTTTTTCCCTCTCTGTTGATGATAGAGGTTCTTGCTTGTGAGCCCTTGGTCCTCAAATCATGTAGCTGCAGGTTTCATCTTTACAGATATAGTGTCAGTGTACAAGTTAAGGAAGTTCTAATTTTTGGTAACTGTTTTTGCTTTTGTAGGTGGCATGCTTACAAGCACAGTTGATGCAAGTGAAGGCTCAACTAGCACAAAATCTAATCGATTCAACACGCATTAATATAGAGAATACGCATCATCAGTGGCAAGGAAATAACATTTCTGGGGTGTCATCATTTCCATCTTATCAAACTTACATCAATCCAATCTCTCCACAAAGCTCACTTGATTCGGTTGACCTTAACAACAGCAATATTGATCATGGGATGATGGATATGCAAGATATAAAAAGCGGAGAGGAATTTGCATTCCAATCCTGTGCCAAGGTCAAAAGACCATACAATAGTGACTTGGGTGAGCTTCAAGCACTGGCACTTAGAATGATGAGGAACTAATTAACAGTAATTCATCATGAACATTATCATGTTTCTTTAATTTCTGCGCTAGCTCATCAAATGGAAAATCATGTGTATATACTGAGATCAATCCCATCTAAAGAGACTCCAGTTTTGATCATCAAAAAGCCTGATAGAGGCATTAATTTCCCTTCTGTTCAATCAGCACAAAATTACGTTGTAACAGCTTGAAAATGAAACTCCATCCCTCTCATAAGCTACTAGCAATATTTAATTGCTAGCTAGAGTGGTTAACTTACTTTCTGATGATAATTTAGTTTTCACCGAACAACAATAATGGGATTCTCAACTTTCAATTGTTTTACTTTCTTCTTCTTCACTTTTACTTGTAATGAATATTATAATTTGGAGAAAATATTCTATATTCTTCACCTATCAAGTTGGGGGATAAATTAAGGTGTATATAGATACAAATTTGAACCCTCTGTTGTCTTTTGCCAAAAAAACATACCATACCACCACTATTATAGGTGTTAACTAGAGACGACTATCTTAGATTAATTTGTAGTTGGAATCCCAAGGTTAATCTATCTTTCTTCTCTGGCAAGATTAATATTGGCCCCGGCTGCCCTTTCATCAATTCCAATTATCACTTAGGAAAATTTCATCTCAAGAAATGGGGATCTGGTAATATTTTGAGAGGAGATGAATGCTATGATTGTAGTTAAGGGCATAGGCAGGCACCCTTGTGGTTAGTACCCTTTAATGGACCTACTTGTCTCGGGTTTATATGTCCTAATAAGTAGGTTTACCTAACAAAAATACTCTTTTATGATTTTAGTACGTATAATCTATGACCTTGTATCCATATATGTAGACAATGTGTTCCCTTGATTGAATGCATTGGGCTACATAATGATCAAGTAGCTAGCTTTAACGAGTTTTGTTTAACCGAGTAAGAAGATGGAGGGTTGTTCTGCTCTCTAAAATCTTTAAATAATGAAAAGCCACTGTCCAAAAAACAAGAAATGAATTGCTAATTCATGTACATTGAGTAGATGTATTTACTGTTGTGAAGGAAGACGACATTGCCGAACTTGTTTGTTGCAGCTTCAATATTGATATCGTGTTGTGTGCCCAGAGCCCGTCGTCCAGAGAGATAGAGAGGGCCTTTAATGGGAGAGAAAATTTGCGTTTTATATAAATGTCAATTTCTCTTCAAATCATAGAGGAGAAGGGGGAGGAGGAATTCCATGCATCAAACTTGAAAATGTATTTGTATTACTTTTTTAAGGCAATAATGATGGTGTCATAATAGTTGTCGTAGGTGTCCGTGCCGTGTTGAGGGATTAAAAAAATCGCTAAAAAATTTGAGTATATTAGTTTTATCAAAGATTCTAAGGGTAAGAAACTAATTATGGTTAGAAAAAATATTAGTACCCTACTACACTCTATCTGAGACAGACTACATTATATGATTTGAATGTGATTTAAATGTTTTGATTTGTTTGGTTCAGAATTGCTAGAAAATTCGAGTATATTAGTTTTATCAGAGATTCTAAGGGTAAGAAACTAATTATGGTTAGGAAAAGTATTAGTACCTTACTACACTCTATCTGAGGCAGACTGCATTATATGATTTGAAAGTGATTTAAATGTTTTAATGAGTTTCTAATCAATGGTATGTCTATGGCTTAGGACGAGAATTTATTCTTGTGAATAAATCTAATGTTTCGAATCTATTACGGGCTCGTGTACCCAGATGAATTTTTATAGAAAGGTTTTTCGCAATAATTTGTATATTGCGATAAAAAATACTCCTAATTTAAAATTTGTGAATATTTAAAATAATTCTGATAATTTCCTGATCAACTCCTGATATTTAAATACTAATTTACTTGTAAGTCCAACATTTATACCAGAATATTAACCATTAATTTCATGAATTAATGGTTTTAGGGGTTATTGAAATATTGGCCAAGTTTTCACGAATTCGATAAACTGATTATTAAATTCAAAATGAGTGCAAATATATATATATATATTCTGTATAAAAATACTAAAACACACCATATATAATTTTTGGGAAAAATATGATTTTTTGTATTTTTGAGAGACTTGGTTGTATGTAACATGCAAAAAAATATTTTTTATTATTATATTATTTATTTGTATTTTTGTAATGCCATGTTTGGCGAAAACCTAATTTTCCTTAAAATAAAACTACCCAAAACAAGAGGTGTTTGCTAAACACATCCTTAAACCAAAGAAACCTTAACAAAAAAAGCAAACCAAGCAAGGTCTAATGACTAGCCCAGTTATGAACTAGCTAGGTTGACCCAAATGGACTAACTCGATCAGGGTTTACCTGACCGAGTTAACCCAGAAACAAACAAAAATAAAGATCCAAACTCAAAACAGATTCAACAAGAGAAAAAATATAAAAATTAAAAATTTCTCAAAAAAAAAAATAGATCAAACACAAAAAGTATGAATATAAAGAACACTCAAACTTAAACCAACAATGTAAACATCAAACTAAACCAGATTTCAAGAAATAAAAAGCAAGGTTTTAATCATAATCAAGCATAGAATAAGAATCAAGTGTTAGTTTGCTTTGATTATTCCTCAAACATCATGATTTTGTAAAAAAATAGGTTTCAATTTAAAAATAAAACCCATAAAAACATGTTATCAATGTTTGACTCCAAACCTGAACATTATCATAACTAAGAATACTTGAATAAATAAAAAACTAATAAAAACAATAAATCATCATAAACATGCAAAAAGTTCCAAGCTTCAAAACTGTCAACCTAAAACAGCCTATATATTTATGCAATTTGAATTCAGAATGTTTTCCTAAACCCTCAACCAGTACCAAATAAAACTCAGAAATCTAGAAACATGCAAGAACAAAAGAACATCAACCTTTCTAACACATTTGATAAATTTCAAATCAAACTCGGATGCAAACATAGCATATTAAAACAATCATTAATATGTCAATACATTCAAAACATTGTATTTAAACAACATAAATCAGTCTAGCAGGTCTCATAGGCTCCACTTTCAAGGTTTGCAAGAATATACCTTCTAAACTTGAAATCTTCAAATAAAAAATAGATTTCTATTGATGCGTTTCTTTTTTCTTCTCTCCAAACTCAATAAAAACAAATTGAATCCTTGAAATCATGAATTTGATAGGATTATTTAAATTTCACCAAAAATTTTTTCCTCTTTGTTTTTTTTTCCCACTCATTTGATTTTTTTTTTATATAGGCAGATCCAAAGCTTCTAGATGAGTTTGTTAGGTTTTTAAAATACTTTAGATAATAATACAATAACTCTACAATACGAAGCATTGTTTCGACCAATCACCGGTGATTCAATAGTTTACCTGGATCGTTTGTCTGGATTGGATTTAAAAAGAATTTTTTTCAAGGAATAAGAATGAAAGAGGGGAAATGAACCCTCTTTCATTAGCAAGATTGGTTGTAAGAGACGAGTGGTCCAATTAAATTTACTCGAAAAGACTTCATTAGCAAGATTGGAAAGACCATCACCTCCAATCCTTCTTTCTTGGGACGCATATGTCCTTTCTGTAAGGTCGTTTGTTATGCTTGCTTGTCTTGAAGGTACTTTGCTGTACTTGAAGGCCTATTTTCACATTTTCCAGAATTCTAATGACCCCCCTCCCTTTATTTGTTTTTTCTCCGAAGTGTGGACAGGTAAAAAATTTGGGTTCCAGCTAGCGACGAAGAAAAGGTAACGAGTGTTGCACTTAACTATCCTTATCCTCTGCATCTCTGCAACAAAGTGTTCAAAAAGAATCGATAACCTTACTCAGTCAAGCGGCATTGGATAATATTAATAAAATCCCAGGTTCTTCGAGCCCATGACCATGAGATATATATATATATAATATATAGAAGTGTATATTATAAGTTATAACCATTTCAAGTCAAGCATCGACTAACAACTTTCACAGGCCAGTCTTTACAATTGGACAATCGAACACAAACAAAAAGGAGAGAAAAGAAGTAGAATCTGTTATTATACATTCCTCTATTGGACTCCATTAATTGCACTTGAGAAAGTGATAATCATATTATTCCAAAGGGTATCCATCGATCCCATTAATTAATTAGTTGGATATTAATTGGTAGAATGTGGGCTCTCGGAAGAGCTGTGTCTCGAGAAAGTTCATTGTCTGAGAACCTAAAAAGAGAAGACAAGAAACAAGGACTCGACTTTAGTAAACACAGCCAATGAACTTAATTAAAGAGATCAAAAGAGAAAAGAAGCTGTGTGGTCTCTCTTCTTTTCAATGGTCTCTTCTTAAAGGGGAGGAGCGCATGCTAATGGTGTTGGAGCCGTGACAAACACTTGTTCCTACCAGCATTATTTTTGTCTCTGTCAAAATATATAGTGCAAAATTATTTAAAGGATTCGCTAGCTGTGGACAAAATGTTGGGTCAAGTGTTCTGTTTGATTCACAGGTCTGAGAGGCAGAGAAGATATGGTATTAATATGGGAAATTAGAAAGTGGGCTCTTGCTAAATTTAATTGGTCAATAATCA
>Ga0307514_10001931_pt1 | contig 22665 bp, 15 predicted proteins | sample 16_EM_MG_FD_203088 | JGI IMG/M metagenome (GOLD analysis project Ga0307514, IMG submission 203088) | Populus trichocarpa ectomycorrhiza microbial communities from riparian zone in the Pacific Northwest, United States - 16_EM | ecosystem: Host-associated > Plants > Roots > Unclassified | place...
AATGTGATCAAGCGGTGGTGGACTTCCTGGCGGCTACTGAAGTCGGGAAGTTCCCGCCCAAATGAAGGGAGGGATGGAGCAGGCACAGAGGCTGACTCAGGTGCGGGGAGCGGCGGCAGCGGGCATATATCTCTGCTTTTTCTTTTCTTTTCTTTTCCTTTCTTTTCCTCTCTGTTCTGGTCTGTCTTTAAGCTTTCATTTGTCAGCGGGGATGAAGAGTAGCGGGGGGGGAGCTCCGCCATCTAGCCGGCTAGCCCGGAGGCGGAGGGGATATCAGGTCCTGTCATACTCTAGTTAGAGTGCACACAGTATGAATAAACAACAACAACAAAAAGTGTTTTGCTTTTTCTGGATCCTACAGCCCGTGCGTTCGACTCTGTACCCTACTTCTGCCCCTACGGCCCGTTTCTAACCTTAGCCGTTACTCCGACCCCCATAGACGGTGAGTGTTTACATGATTTTCCTTTGTCTCGTTGTCATTTTTTAGTTGCTAATGGGAGTCAATGTCTTTATATATCAGCGAGTGAGATCATCACCCGTTGCCACTCTCATTGTCGTTGCTAACGTAATTTTGATCGCATCATTAACAGCCTGTGAGATTCTCCTCGTTTGTTTTCGTTCACTCTCGTTGCCATTCGTTGCTAATGCAAGCGGTGTTTATATCTTACAGGAAGTGAGCTCACTTTTATATGATTGATCGAGTTACCGGCGGCTAACACTTTTCTTACACTTCAACTTCGAAGAGAGTTCGTTCACTCTATATCTGTGATGTACCCTATGCTAATTTGTCGTTCGTTTTCCTTATGATTCACAGAATGTAAGCCCCACTTTGTTAGCATTATTGACTTTCATGAAACGGCTAACTTGGTTTCATAGTATGTGGGTCTCGTCCGGATCACTCATAGCGGAGTTTTACCTCGCTAACGTGAGGCCTATTTCTCAACTTCTAGAGAAATTCTAAAAGGTAAGTTGCTTTCAATATTTGGTTACTGGTGAATGCTAACACGAACTTTGATGCGACAAAAAGCCGGTTTGTTCTTTATCAAGCTTTCACGCATTCTCTGGCATTCCTTTGCTTAAGTTGAACATCAAACTGTGATGATAGCCTTACAGCCGAAAGTGACGGTTGTAGGAGAAGTCTCTTTCGATGATAGCGTTACAGATGAACGAGAAAGTGATGGATCAAGCCAATGATTTGATTTGAAAGGCTTTAGGTTGTACTCCGTTTCTTCCCCGTATCTTTGACCGTTACTTACCAAGTTTTAGGCATTGATATAGCGCAAGTTTCGGAAGATACTAGGGCAGTTTGGATTTCATTTTTGAGTAACTCAAGGTTCTTGGTGTAGGACTCTGGGGCGGTGGTAGCAGGTTGTACTTCTTTAATTGCCGTATGGGACTTGGCAAGTTGTTGTTAAGCTATATGCATGCAGCAATTCAGCGTTGATCATGTTTGCAACCTGTTGTTAGCGGAAATAAGCATCGCACATTCTAAAATTCTAGGCGTTGCCACTACACAGAAGTGGGCTCACGTTCCATCATAGGTTGCAACTTAGTACATACATGGAGGGTTATGTAGATCACCGGAAATTGCCGGATGCTACTTGTCGGGGTGATGTTTTCCGGAGATCTAGGATGGGATACCTCCTGTTATGTTTCTGTTCTTGTGCCGCGCACTCCTAAGATAGTGACGCCATCGTTTTATCAACTAACGGTTGGCAAGAGCGACTTATCGTATTGTCGTAGTTCTACTTAGGCGGTGAGCACTTACGACAATACAAACTGACTGGTCGGAGAACTCTAAACTCGTGTACTGGCCCCCGCGCCGCGCCGCATCAATCCCATATCACGCGCGACACAAAACTACCTCGCTTAATGTCCCACTTCACTTAATTTCGCAACAGAAATGTCTACTAAATGTCAATTAGAGTATTAGATCTAGGTGGCTGCTTTCGGAGGATTACAGGGTGCAATCGGTTATCAGCATAGCAGGGTTCTCAGAGCTCTCATGTATCCCGTTCGGGCCGGTCCATGCGATGTCCGGGAAATTATATGAATCAACGACCGTTCCAGAATTCAGCCGATTGGCAGTGTGATCAGATGAGTGAAATTGATGGATGAACTCCTTTTTGTATAAGTAAACATACGAAGCAACCGACTTCATCTGTGTTCCATACTTATCGAATAGTGCAAATTTTTTGCAATTATGTGGAAGTGTTAAGCCGGTATTCTCAGCGCTTGAAAACGGCCACTTTTGCTTTATCATATAAATCAAATGTGAAATAAGTACGTTTTTCTGAAGAAAACATGAAGCAAAACATACCATGTGACACTGATTTCGCCTGATGTTTAAATTTGACAGGCGGACATGCGAGGCACTGACACTGGAAGCTCCGGGTACCGCCGAAGCAGAGCCGCAACTTAAAAAGCTTAAATCTAAAGATACATCCCTGCTGCAATTGCATCGCAACGGAACGGACCGAGCCGCATTTACTCCGAACATTGCCTGCATGGAACTGCATGTCTCGGAAAAAACCCTTTTTGATATGACAGGGTTTGAATCCCAGAAACGTCACAATGGGGAGTGGGGGCTCGGCTACTGCACGGCTCGGCAAAATACAAGGGTGTGAGCTGTGGAAGGTAGCTTTGTCTTGTTGGCATGCTCCATGTTTACAACATACATCGTCCACATCGTTGCGACAGAGGCAGTTGATGTAACGAAAGATCACATCTAGCTTAAGGTTAGAGAATTTCCGTTAGTTCAACGAGCCCGAGGTTATTTGTGTCTTAAAAAACTAACTCGCTTAAAAAATGAACTATTGCGTCATCCAAAGCAAGAAACCGCTACTTTCGAAAATAAACTATCGGTTCACAATTATTGCTAACAATTATAGCCAACACTTTCGAGAGAGAATTTAGAAACCGCGAACCACAAACAGCACAACCCCAACAAACCAAACCTTAACCAACGATGGAAATTATATATCCAACCAACACAATGGGATCCACAGTCCGGGACTAACCACAGAGTGTGTTCTAGCCAGTTCATGGAGTTGAGTCTCCATGTCATCATTTACCATATTTATTCCTCAAACTACATTCGGTGCTACCCCCGGCAATGTCGTTACCGGCAGCGAAATTAGTCTGCTCCCAAGTATCTCGTCGTGTATTTGCTCGACAGTGCTTTTGATTATGACAGTGAGTATTCTCAACCATCCCGTCCGTTGTTGTTGTTGTTTAATCATACTGTATTGACTCTAATTAGAGTATGGCAGGACCCTGATATCCACTCCGCCTCCGGGCATGCCGGCTAGATGGCGGAGCTCCCCCCCAGCTACCCTTCGTCCCCGCTGACAAATGAAACATAAGAGAAAGACAAAAAGGACAAGAAAGAAAGAAAGAAAGAAAGAATAGTATAATCCCGTTGCAGCCAGCGCCGACCCCGAGCCTCCAAGCCCTCAGCCCGCTCCATACCGCACATTCATTTGGACGGAAATTTCCCAACCTCAGTGGCCGCCAAAAAGTCCATCACCGCCTGGTTGCACTCCTCTATGGTAAAAAGCTCAGAGATCTGCATGTGCCAGCATCTGCCCACTTTCCAGCCTGTTGTCTGTCCCACTGTCTTCCAGAGTATCTTCTGCTGGTCTTTCCATCTGCGGCAGTGGAAGAAGAGTTGCTCCCGCGACTGGGCCACAGTCCCTCCACACCACCAGCATTTGTCGTCGTCTCAGTGGCCGAACCGCTTTAGGTAGACTCCCGTGGTCGCATGCCTGCACTTCAGTTTGTAGAACCTGGCGGGCAGCGATTTCACGCTTGTCATCGGAATAGGTCTCTTGGTCCCCACCTTGCCTTTGAGTCTGTAGCTGAAGTGATTGCTGCACTTGTCGGCCTCCCACTCCGCCTTCGCTGCCGGCCTTCCCTTGGAGATTCGTCTATCCCTGTTTGAGGCCGAGGTGTATGGCCGCTCTATCACTGTTCTTCCGCTTATGTCTCAGGCCAAGTTGGCCTGAAGATCTTCTTCTTCGTTTCCGGGGATGCCAGAGTGTCCCGGGACCCAGTGGCTCTCGGTTGCGACGCCGTGGGCGAGGAGACTCCACACCCTGCTGGTAATCCATCTCGCCAGTCGCTACCCTGGGCCCGGCTCCAAATGTGCCGATCGTCTAATTGCGGCCTGTGAGTCGCTGAAGACTGCCACCATCCTTGCTCCATGCATCTGCAATGTTTCTCTCTTCTCATTTGCCATTTCAAGCCCAAGCCCTATTGCCCACAATTCGGCGGCGCAGACTTCCATACATCCGGAGCACAGAAAGCAGCGGCGAGACCTCCATCCATTTCCGTGTTTACACAACGCTGCAGCTCACACTCGACCATCGTCTGAGCGCGATCCATCTGTCCACCCCATCCAGACCCGTGCTCCGATTTTGGCTTCTCTCTCCCTTGCCCAGCACTGCACGGCGCGTTTGGCTGCAGCAGTGTCGTCCAGTATGCTGGTCCTGACCACTGGTTCTTCGCCTGGGGCCGGTCAGTTCATGCCTTTGGTTGTCTGGCCATGCTCATGTTGTTTCTTGATGACTCTGCATATCGGCGCCTCAGAGGAGGGGTTGCTGTGTACCTCCTACAGCTTCCTGCTGCATGCATTTTCTAGTCTCGCTGAGAATTGCTGTTGTCTGCAGTCTATGGTCGCCAGCGCCAGTGTAAGCTCTGACTCTCTCATTAGCACGCCTCGCGGGGTCATGGGCAGCGCGCCCAGGATGGACCTGGCTTGTCGATTGAGGAGGAGTTGGAGGTCGTCTCGCCTGCCAACTTCCCTGGGGTCCCACCAGAGCTCGCTCCCATATAGTGCGACCGCTTGGATGCACGCCACTTGGACGGCCCGTATGCTCTCAGGTGCAACGCCGTATGTCTTGGTAAGCGATCGGAGTCAGCCCTCTGCTGCCCTGGCTTTTTTCATGCATCGGTTATGGAGATCCATAAATGTCAGATGCGCGTCCATCCAGACCCCCAGCCAGCGTGTCACCTGTGCGTTGAATCATATGGACCCGTTTCTGACTCTTATCTTTGCTGTCAGTTTGGCCGGAGGTGTTTCCTGAGGCCCCATTTGCGGGTGAACAGCGCCGCCACCGTCATTGCAGTGTCGAACTGTAGCCCTCGTCTGCTTGCCCACGCGACGCTCATTGCTGCGCATCTCTCGAGTATCGAGACGACATGGTTGACATCACTTCCGGTCGCCCCCCAGCCAAGGTCGTTTACACAGGATGGCCCCTCGGCCTCTAATACATACTCTTCGACCCACTTGATTAGTCCTGAGGTGTAGATCGCAAAGAGGATCAGTGACACAGATGAGCCCTGCAGAACCCCTGCCTCCACTGGGTGTCTTTCCATGGCATTGCCCTCGATTATCATCTACACCTTTCTCTCTGATAGGAAGCTTTCCGTCCATCGTACAGGGTCTCCGTCCATTTGCCTGACTTTCATCAAGTTGACTAGCCTTCCTTTTGCCACGCTCGGGAACGCTGCCTTAATGTCCATGAGATGCACCCCTGTTATGTGGCCGTTTGTCCACGCTGCATGAGTTCTGTCAACCATGATGGCCGCTGCATCAATGACTGACCGTCCATTCCTGCACCCGAATTGTCCGTCGCTCATTAGCCCGCTTCTTTCGGCCTCCTCTGACAGTAGCTCCGCGGCTACTTTCTCGACCACTTTTCCCTTCCAGCTAAGCAGCGATATAGAGCGGTAGGCCTTCAGCTTGGTAGAGTCGTCTTTGCCAGGCTTGCAAATCACCACGCCGTTACCCCGCTTCCATACCACTGGGTGTCTCTCCTTGCGAATTGCCACCCTCGTCCACCTCACGATCATCTCGTTGTCCCCCTCCCAGAGCACCCATATAGAGCCAAACGACAGCTTGTATGGTCCCGGTGCTTTCTTGACCGACTCTGAAAACAAGGCATGTTCGACCGCTTGCTCAGTGAGGTGTCTGTGTGCGCTTCGCGCTGGATGTTGTTCGTAGTACTGGTCGCCGTGGTTCAGGCGAAAGGATTCGTGCGTCAGCTTCTCCTCCTTCTCCAATGATGTGTTTACTTGCTTGCCATTTCTGTCTGTTAAGGCCTCCATGGTCGTGCCCGTTCGAGGGTTTGTGTATCACGCCGCTCTCCACACCGTGGCTCCCCTAAGCTTTTCCAGGTAATCGCCCCACATTTTTTTCTTGGACTGCCGGATAGCCTTCAGAAGCTCTGCCTTCCCCCGGGCAGCCTCCTCAGAGTGTTATCTTCTCCTTCTCTCACTCCCGACCGTCCTTCTTCTGTCTTTGATGTCCGTGTTCCACCACCTCTTTGAGCTGGCACGAATCCTGATGTTCTTTGCTGTGGCGTCGAGAACGCTGCTTATTGCTTCCTGACACCATGTGGCCTCCTGCTCCACCTCGTCCTCTATGCACTGTGCATCTTATTGAGTTCTCTCCTTCGCCAATTCCATGCATAGCTTCTCCGCTGCTTCCACGTCCTCCTCTGTCATTGACGCTAAATTCCACCCTACTACCATCCCATGATCCGCCTCCTCCTGCTTGTCTAGTCCCACGTCCAATTCTATGGCCACATGGTCGGATCCAGTGGCGTGATCATCGGACAGTATGGTCCAGCTTACAATTGATCGATTTGCCAACGTGAGGTCGATATCCGACTTGCCTTCCTGGGCCTCTCTTGTCCAATGGTGGGTGGGCCTGCCATCATTCCCAATCTCCAGTCCGTTCTCGTCAATCACACCTTCCCAGAAAGTAGCATCTCGCTGCTCTAGGCATCTTAGGTCCCATCGTTTGCTGTGGGCATTGAAGTCTCCTGCGAGGACAGTGCCGCCCTGCAGAATAACTCTCTGCCAGTTCAACTTTCGTGCTGGTCTCTCTCTCTCTCCTGACCGCACCGCTTTTCAATCGTAAATATTTACAATCCTCGTGATCTTTTCACCTCTCCTCCTGACATCAGTAGCGATAACATCGTCATTGGCCCCTCTGCTCAGATCAGTCCGCTTATCAACCACCGAGCCACTCCCCTTCCGTATCGCTGTCCAAACTCTTTTTTATTTCTTCTTTAGTATGCTGAATGGCTGATCCCAATCTCTCCTCATTCCCTTCGTGGCTCTTGCAAGCACACTACCTCCACCCTGTGTTCGACTGCCGTCTCCAGCACCACAATGTTGCACTCATATGACCTTGCGCAGTTGTATTGGATCACTCTAATCATCGGTAGCCAGGGCTCCCATTCCAATCTCAGTTTTGGTATGAGTCGCAGTCCTGGTCGCAGTTTCAGTTTCCGTCTCGGCCATCATGACCTCTCTTGCCTCCCCCGCTGCCTCCTCTTCTTCTTCCTCCACATACGCCCTCTCTTCTTCATCATCCCCCCCTCCTTCCGCCACCCTCTGGGGCCTATAGCCAAGCACCACTCTGTTCGAGCCTGTTGCCATGTCCAGCGCTGCACTCTTGGGCGCTTGTCCTGATGGCCCTATTTTTCCGCTCTGCCGCGCCACTTCGGTGGCTTCCCTCTTCTTCACAAACCTGCTGCTGAATGCGATGTGATTTCCCTTGCAATTAGGGCACTTCTCCAGCATGTGGCCGCAGAGTGATCCCTGCTTTGCAGTGCATCCCACCACATTGCACTTGTGGTCGCTTGTCCGGTGATGGCCTGAGCAGTAGCCAGATTTGGGCTTGCTGCTGCACTTGTTCTCAATGTGGCCCCATCCCCAGCAGAGCTCACACCTGCTGTCATGTCCTTCGTTCATGTACGTTTCGACTTGGTACCACACCCCCGCCGCCTTGATACCTTTCTTGAGTAAGGTTTGTGCCACCTTGCACCCCTTTACGACAAAAACTACCGACGATGCGGCAATTTCTCCATTCTGCCTCCTCTCCCTGCTATTATGGCGGTTCGCCATCCACCTTACTTGGGTGCAGATCACTATACCCTCATTCTCAACTTCGAATTCTTCTGGTATCTTCTGCAGGCCTTCCATGCCCTTCCCCATGTACCATATAAGAGGGACTGTGTTGATCTTTGGCCTTTCCCAGGACTCATTCCCTTCGACGTCTAGAACTCCTTTGTCGACCGTCCTCGCTGCGGTGATGATGATATCGCAGTACTGCAGAGCTATCTCCGCTGTCGCATTCGGGTGCGTGATTGCAGTAATCACGCCCTTGGCATTCCTTTTGGCGTTCATGATCCTAATGTGGGCCGGTGCCTTCTGGTGGAAGAGCGCTCTGTTGATTGCTGACGCGATTTCCTGGTCCATTTTATTGGTGAGCGGTAGGCTCTCGTCTCTTCTTAGTATCAGGCGTCTCTCTGCATTGCTTGATCCCGCCTTTGGGGCGGGGCCTGGGCCTGGGCCTGAGCTTGGGCCGACGGGTGCCCTCTGACTGTTGGCTCGGGGTGGGACAGTCTCCCACTGTCTTGCGGGTCTGGGTGTGGGTGCTGACTTTGGCTTGGGCACAGGCTGCGGTTTTGGCTGCAGTGTGAGTTGTAGTGTGCTCCTGGGCTTCAGTTGCTGCTGCTGCGGCGGCTGCAGGCACTATTTTGGTCCCTCTTCTCGTGTCGTGTCTGCATGTTAGGTGGCCTCCAGCCTAGTGATAGCGACGGGTCAGGGTAACGGGCCAGTTATCCGGGTTTGGACCGGATGAATGGTTCAGTTCGGTTCCAGAACCAGCCAAAAACCCGACCCGCAGCTTCTTGGCGGGCCAAACCCGTATCTGTACCCGTCAACCTGCTGGTTCTGGCGGATTTGGCTAGACCCGCCGGTTCCAATCTCCGGTTGCTGTTTTTGTGTATTTCTATTTATGGTCGCGTTCAGATATCCTACGGTTATGTGCAAAATATTAACTTTGGTACATCATTGTCTTTTTTGGTTTTATTGGCTGCCATTATAATCAATATAAGCAGCGAGATACTCCCTGCTGCATCCTGAATTTGAGTGTCAACAATTGTTTGTCTTGCATCATTAGTAAGATTTGATGTACAGAGCAGCCAGATTGAGAATTAGGGGAGTCTACAAGCCGCAAATGGATCAGTTGGCTCCTGCTACAGTTCTGACAACATTCGGTGAGCTGATTGCGATACCTTGATAGTGTGAACAGTGAACCGCAATGCCACAAGGAACTTCACAAGCTGAAATTAGCCATTTGAGATTCGCACCCAGGAAACTTCTGTCACATGTAGCCTAATCGGCTCTCACACCCGGTGCAGTACCCAATTGGTCACCAATTACGAAATCGAAACCTGTTAAATCCGGAAGCTTTTACCCATGCATCGAACCTCTCCATCAAATTATGATACATGAATTGCATTCCGATGAACATACAGTACTCACTTCTTTGTCATCTGTATACTACCTGCACAATGTGCGGTTATTGACTACATATCTCTGCAAAATGTAATTCCTGAACCTTCTTTGCTATGTGTCGACATTTTTTCAATTTCAGTGACAAAAGTGTGAGATATGGTAATTCGTCTGTGTATGAGCAAGGGTCGTATGTGCCACATGAACGTTCTAGACTCCAAACCGGGTTGATTGACCCTCGATTAACATGATATCATAATGCCTCTTACCTTGATGTGAGAATGAGCAATCTGTCTTGAAGACGAGATTTACTAACAAAATATAGGGCAGCGATGGCATATGTGTTATAGAAGGAGCGGTCAATGCGCAATGCGAATCTGTAGGAATGACCACCATCATTTAGCATTCATCCACAAATCCAACAATGTAACTCTGCTTTCTGACCCGGTGCACATGGTCAACATTTTGGAAATTGCTTATTCTAGGTCATGGAAATTGAGGAGAAGCAACTGGATAAGGCATAATATGCAAATTGGGCTATATTGATGAAACATTAGTATATGGATCAAAATGCGGTAAATTGCCAGCTGAAAGCACTGAAATGTGACAGCGCTACATTCTCCATTGCTTATAGATCATGTGCATCTGTGGATCAGAAATTGACACGCCACAAAGCATTTGGATGCAACTGAGTATTCAGATAAATTGTACCTTGGCTGCCAAAAATGACTATATGATTATTTATACATAATGGTTAACTATACAACAACAGTTAGGACATATTTATGGAGAGCGTCAATGGAGTGTCAAGATGATGGGTCTTGTAAGTAAGTTGGTCGGAATGTGAGTTGGTTGCTGTTATTCATAACAAACGTATTGGCTGCTGTGATATGCAAAAGAATACGCGACACGGTTACCGCCGCATGTTCAAAATGAGTCTCAATGGAGTGTCAATGATTTTTGGTCTTGTAAGTAAGTTATTTGGGGAGCAATTTGCTCACCGTTATCCATAACCAACGTCTCGGCAGCCTTTATTGGCCAAAGAGAAAGCGGCACAATAACAGCCCGGTTTTGAAAATGAGCATCAACAGAGCGTCAACGATTTGTAGTCTCGCAAGTAAGTTAATTGAGACAGAATTTCCTCGTTGTTATCCATAATCAACGTATTGGCAGCCTTTATTGGTACAACAGAACACGACATAGTCACAGTGCCATTCTGAAAAAGACCGTCAACAGAGCGTCAACAATTGTGGGTGTTGCATCTTGTATAATCCAAGGGCTGTGCTATGGCTTTTACCTATAATTGAAGTATTGGCCTCCTTTGTAGGCACTATGGTTAATGGCGATATTGCTACACATAAATATCAGCATCAACAGAGCATCATCACAGCGTCATCGGAGTGTCAGCAGAGCATCAACTATTTGGGGTGTTGCATCTCGTATAATCGAAGGGCCAAACTATGGCATTTACCCATACTCAACGTAGTGGCAGCGTTGGGAAGCAAAAGAGAAGGCGACATGGTCACAGCCCCAGTCTCAAAATGAGCGTCAACAGAGCGTCAACGATTTTATGTGTTGCATCTTGTATCATCCAAGGGCTACGCTACGGCTTCTATCCATAATCAAAGCATTGGTCTCCTTTATTGGCAATATCGTGAATGTCGATGTCACTTCAACTGACAATGAGCGTCAACAGAGCCTCAACACATCGTCAACATAGCATCAACAGAGCATCAACAGAGCATCAACAGAGCATCAACAGAGCATCAACAGAGTGTCAACAGAGCTTCAACAATCTTTGGTATTGCATCTTGTATAATCCAACGGCTGTGCTACAGCATTTACCCATAATCAACGCATTGGCAACCTTTATGGGTAAAAGAGAAGGCGACATGGTCACAGCGCCAGTCTGAAAATGAGCGTCAACAGAGCGTCAACGATTTTGTGTGTTGCATATTGTATCATCCAAGGGCTACGCTACAGCATTTATCCATAATCGAAGTATTAGCCGCCTTTATAGGCAAAATCGTTAAGGTCGATGCCGCTTCACCTGACAATGAGCATCAACAGAGCGTCAACAGACCGTCAACAGATCGTCAACAGACCGTCAACAGAGCCTCAATAGAGCATCAACAGAGCATCAACAGAGTGTCAAAAATCTTGAGTGTTGCATCTTGTATGATTCAAGGGCTGTGCTACAGCATTTACCCATAATCAACGTATTGGCTGCATTTGGGAGCAAAAGAGAAGGCGACATGGTCACAGCCCCAGTCTGAAAATGAGCGTCAATAGAGCGTCAACGATTTTGTGTGTTGCATCTTGTGTCATACAACGGCTGTAGTACGGCTGTTATCCATAATTAAAGTATTGGCCGCCTTTATAGGCAATATGGTTAATGACCATATCCCTACACCTGACAATCAGCATCAACTGAGCGTCAACTCAGCATCAACACAGCGTCAACAGAGTGTCAACAGAGTGTCAATGACTTTGGGTGTTGCAACATGTGTAATCCAAGGGCTGATCTAGTATGACATTTACCAATAATTGAAGTAATGGCCACCTTTAGGGAAAATATGGTTAGAGTCGATTTTGCTACACATAAAAATGAGTGTCACCAGAGCATCAAGAGAGCGTCAACAATTTTGGGCGTTGCATGATGTATAATGCAAGAGTTGTGCTACGTTCTGTATGGATTGTCGACGTTTGGCAGCCTTTACTTGCAATATAGTTTGAGTTGATGTCGCTACCACCTTCAACTGTACGTCAACAGAGCGTCAATGATATTTGGTAATGTAAGTATGGCGATTGGAATGGAATATGCTTTCTGTTATGTGTAAACAACATACTGGCAGCCTTTACCGTCAAAATAGCAAGTGAAACAGTCACTTCCCCATTCTGAAAATGAGCATCAATGGAGCCTCAACGAAATTTGCCCTTTTGAATATGGTAATTGGTAAGTGATTTGCTCACTGTTATCCAGAACCAACATATTACCAGCCATCATTGGCAAAAGAGAAAGTTATCCGGTTACGGCCCAATTCTGAAATTGACCGTCAACTGACGAGCAACTGAGTGTCATGAATTTCTCATGATGTATATTGGGTAATGAAGGCATCACACGGATATTTGTGCTTATAATTGCACTATTGACCTCCTCCATAGTCAAAAATACTAATTAGTAAAGGAAAAACATACATTCAAATGATATCGATTTCGCACCAGAGAAAACATGCAAAATGGGATTCATGGATGTCGAATAATCGATTTTGATTGAGTACTATTATCAAATAGCAAAGGCAAGGGCGGTATACGTATTGCAGATGGACCCGCTGGGTGACCCGCTGAGGACCCGCACAATTCAGACGGGTAAGGAGATGCCAATTGAACCGTACCCGAATCGACAGTTCGGGTTTATTAACAACCCGAACTGCCAATTTGGCGACTGTTTGGTTCGGACATGGACCCAGACCCGAAGTGACGGTCCAGAACTGTTGCTAACACTGCTTCAGCCCCCCACCGTCCGTCCACGCAGTCACTTCTCTTTCTGTCTCTCTCTCCTCCTGGCCTTGTGCTACCCCTTTCATGGTCTTTGCGAGCATGTTCGTGATCCCGGCCCCTCACACCTTGTCGTCCTTGTAGCGGGCGTCCCACTTCTGCTGTCTCTCTTGTATCAACGTCATCATTGCCAGCCGCAGTGCCTCCTTGCGGGCTGCCCAGCCTTCCACCAGGTTTGCGAGGTGTCCAGCTGTTCGGGTCAAGTGCGTCAGTTCCTGTCCCTGCTCTCGTCTTGTCCTCTCAATGCGGCTCCTTCAGTCGCTGGGGGCCGCTGGGGCTTTGCTCCTCCTTCTCCGTTTTCTGTTCTCGTTTCTGTGCATCGGCTCAACTATGGGTGCGCCCGTAGTCTCGGGGGCGATGGATGTCAGCTGCCGTCACCATCTTCATCGCCACGTCCATAGGCAAGTCGCTCCTCCCATTTCCATCTTCTCCCGCGTCCAGGTCACTCCTCCCGCTCACTCTGAATTTGGTCATCACTGCTGTGAGGCAAGCCTCTCAGTCCTCATCGTCACTTGCTCGTTGGCCGACGCGTCGTGTCAGTCGCGTTCTCTGCCAAGCCTTTACGCGAACCCACTCCGTTGTGTGGATTCCTGTGCGCGCCCTCCTGCTGTGGTCTCGCTGGTGCTGGGACGCTCGCTCCGGGGTCAATTTGACGTCTAGAATCGATTGCCGCCGTCCGTTTTTTAATTGCTATCGTTGTTGTCGACTTATCGCGCTGTTTCTGTTTCGCCAAGACTTACACGAAACGATTTCTAGCACCATCCCGTCCGTCCGAGGGTAGGACTGAAACGAACTTTCGGTCCGAGTCAGGATGAGGACGGATGCATAGAATAGCTGGGGGATGCCAAGATGCCGTCTCCGGTTTCCTGGCGGTCCCTAGCAAATATCCGTTAATGATTAAATTCAGAACTAGCAAACTGAGTTGAATCATACCAACCCTCAAATTTATGCACACTGCGTACCGCAAACTATATCCATTACCAATTGTTCACTCATCTCTAGTTATACAGATCCCTACATGCTTGATGTCGGCCGATGACTGTGGATGCCAGCTGGGGACGGTGTTTTCGCCGTCCCCGGTAGTCCCTGGCCGTCATGCCGTCCTTGCTGAGCAAAGATGGGACAGACGGCCTTGGCGCCATCCCGTCCGTCCTAGAGAAACTTCGGACGGCTAGAGGTGGGGACAGTTGAGAACACTATTATGACTAGGCTTAGGTGGAGTAATTATTATTATATTTTTTACGAGCAAGGCTAAAGGTAAAATCAAGCAAATAAGCAAAGAAGAACGCTACGAAAATTTTGAATGCTTCCTGGAATTCGGTTCTTAATCAAGTGCTCGGAAAGGCAGAACACTGCGGAGTTTCGGGGTGCATTCTAAAATTAGTGCCATCTCTAACAAAACCCGGGTTGGGCGTCTGGAAAGTGATGAAAGCTACAGAAGCGGTGGAGAGCCACAAAAGATTAGGGTGCTTTCAGAATATAAGCGATTTTTGAGAAAATTGCGAGTTAGGTATCAGGAATGTGATGAGAGCTGTTGCTGGAAGCCCTAAGGTGCGCGGTCGACGGTCGTGACTGGCTCTTTAGACTTCACACCATGACTGCCGTATTAGACTTCGCACTCTACTCTCCCTTCTTGTCGCTTCTGCTCTCTTCACTTGTACCTAAAGTCAGCGCATTCATTCATTTCAACAGGTTATGAGCCCGGCGGTTGCTACTCACTAAATTCACCTATTTTCTTTCTTTCGATCTTTCCACGACCCCCAAAGAACCTCGTCGACCATAAAGACCCCCGAAAACGTCGTCGATGGCAAAGATCTTCCACGAACCTCGTCAATCGCAAAGACCACCAAGAGCCATGCCTGCCGAGACCTTCAAGACCGATTACTCCAACGTTCCGAAATTGACCGAGTACAACTACTCCATGTGGAGAAAGAAATTGCGGCGAGTAATCATGGGAGCAGATGCTTGCGAGACTGTTACTAGAACAGAGGCTGAACCAGTAGACAACATTCGGGACGGCCGTACCGAGCAGCGAAACTGGCGTAAACGACGAAACGACGCCCAACCGATCATCTACATGGGATGCTCCGACAAGAACCTCCCGCGCATCAAAAACACCACCGAGCCTGCAGAGATGTGGGATACTCTCAACGATCAATTCGATAATACGCTCTCGAAACTCGGTCATAGGCAAATCCGCTGCAAGCTCCATGCCTGCCGCCCAGCGAAAGACGACAAGATGAATACGTACTTCACACGCCTAATCGACTACTGCAACCAACTGAGCAGCTCTGCCCAAGAGATCTCCGAAAACATCTTCGTTACTCGCCTCTTTACACACATACCAAAGAAACTTGCCACAACGATCAACATCTTCGAGTGACATACCCCGCCTGCCACATCGCAGCACATCATAGATGTCATTCGATCGGACGAAGAGAAGGCAGCTCTCGTGACCGAGATCGCAGATGCATCGACTGGGGCAACCCTGTATTCACAACGCGGAGGCTATCGTGGGCGTGGGCGTGGTGGGAGATTTAAACGACAAAAGAAGCACCGGTGCACCTACTGTGATAGACAATCACACCACCGAAGCATGCGGCAAGCGGAGAAAACGACAATTTCGCAGGAAACGACGAGAAAGTATGCTACCAATGCGGGCTCCCGGGCCACATCACAGCCGACTGCATTCACTACAAACAAACGAAGGAAGCACGAAACAGAGTTCGCAAAGGCACAGCATCAATCGCCACTGCCGGAGATCGATATTTCACCTGACTACCTTGGTTAGATTGGATGCTTTTTGGTACAAAGTAGGTCTACTATATGTAAATGGACTCCGCGTTGTCATTGGCCAGGTTCTGGGAGTGGTTGAGAGCCAGTGAGGGGGTCCACTGGGGCGGGGTAAGCAGCATACTCCCAAAAACCCAGTAGATACCACCCCTCTAAATCAGTCAATTTCTGGGCGATTAAGGTCAATAAGGGCTTGATTTAAAGCTCAGAAGCAACTCTACAAAAGCCTGTACTACGATCCCCAATCAGAGCAGCCGTTCAGGAGCGCTGATAAGAATAACGGCATGACAAAAAACCCGTTACATACCGCCCGGATTTCGCATTTTGGGTATCCCAATTCCCGTTCGCGGACGGGATGAGAGAGCCTGAATCCTGTCCGTTACTATCCCGTGGTTCACTCTAATATAGTATATCCGGCTCAGGAGGTTTCGGGGCAAACAAATTCTACCCCGCAAGGGTACAGTCACTCAATCACGGAATAAATCTTCATCTGAGATATCTGTGGGGCTAATTAGTGGCTTGAAGGCCCTAGCCTTGTATCCTTATGATGGAGTGCTTTGGCCCGTCTAGTCCTAAAACTTGGAGCACCGAAAACTGTCATCTGGTGCTGGGCACGGACGGGGCGGACTATTGGCAATACTCTCATCGGTCTAGAGGTGAAATAGTCCGGACTGGAACCGTCCTGGCCTAATCCAGTGCAGTCTAAAGATTTTTTAGACTGGAATCGGACCAGTGCAACCTTCATCAAACCAGTCTATATGTCTTGGACTATATTTAGGGTTAGGTTTATAATTGCTGAAATCGAGATGATTATGGGAGAAATATACTCCAGTTGGACTAAATATCGAGTCAGCGCTACTACCATAACTTTCAAAATGTGTGTATGTATGTGGTTACTGGAAAAAACGGGGATATGAGTAAAAACTTTGGTGGTGACTTGCCAAGTACGACACCGAATGTAGAAAGTAATTGCAAATGACATAGGGTCTAGTACAGATCAGGTATCAGGTCTATCGATATCTTGTTATGCAAACATTTTTTGCATTCATACGTACACGTCCGTCTTTGATCAAATATAAACACGCCTGTATTGAGAACAATAACAACGGGAGAAGAAGCTAAATTGTCTACCGATACATATAGAGAAAACGGCAGGCTTACATAGAAAGAAAACAGCATACTCGGGGAAGCCGAGTATCACAACCTGAGCCCGATGCTGAGCATCACTCCTGAAGCTAAGCCTTCTCCTCGGCATGCGGGCCAATGGCGGCCGATGGGGCTGTAAGCCATCAGCTTCATTCTCTCAAACCTTCGGTCGATGGGGGCTGTAAGCCTACAGCCTCATGCCCGAGAGGCATTTGCACTTGTCCAGCAGCTCCAGAAGCCAAGGAAGCCCTCGGGGGAAACTGTAGCCAACAGTCTAGCCCTGACTACAAGTTCATGTACAGGATGCATCGTACAACAACGACAACCCGTGGTTCAACTACCAAGAAAATAGCGGAGATGTAACAATCAGGGAAGCGACAAACCCAATACATTACGGGCACATGATCGGTGAACATATCGCTGCAGCTATTGTTCGTAAGATTGCTGCTACAAGAGGAAGCGATGATCCATACTCAAAAGGAGACATTGATCGTAACATTGTAGTTCTTTCTTTGAACTCCAGAGGTTATCATTTCGGCGATTTCGCATACATACGGTTTGTGGCGGCTAATTAGGATGCCAGCTATCGATAATGGCCAAGAAACAGATTTGATCGCTACTGAGTCCCACATTGTAGTTATGATGGTATCTTGTTCGGGTTTTGAGTTCAATCCTTGCTAGTATCTACACTTCCCTGTAAAGGCTTCCATCACTTCGATAATGACCGGACCTTGATGGGATTGTAGCTTTCTAAGGCGGGGCCTTGGGAAGAACCTGCGGGCAAATTGGCCAGTCGCACAGTATTCTAAAGCATTGAATCGATGTTGTACCACACACCGTAGAAAAGGTTCTCATCGCCATAATTGTGACGTCATTTTTAGGTAGCCATCTTTCACAGTACAAAATGGATTTACATAGTGTATGTACACACCTTCCCATTCGCCCTCACACGAGGTATTAAACAAACGCAACATCCTATCTGATATTGGCCAATCTAGACATTTGTTTATTTGTGCTAGAACTATTGGTCATTACAGCATTTACCGAACATTGCTTTTGCTTCAGACACAGAAATTTCTGCACAAACGAACCCAGCCTGAAATTAATGGATCTTATTTACGAATCGTTGTCAAATGGCAAATTCCGTGAGCGAACAGGAAAAACCACCCACACTGCGAATCAGCAGATACAGCGAGTGTTATTCAGCAATGTACACGGAGTTGTTACAGATGTACATGAGCCGGAGCCCTAGGGTTTGTGACTGCTCTTTTAGACTTTGCACTCTACTCTTTTCTTCCCTACTGTCTTAGATCTTTAGACCTGTACACAGTTATCGCACTATAGCCAATGCACACGGTTCTCCCCATATCGTAACAGGAGTTGTATTACATAGTCGAGTGATAACCAGTGATACACTCCCGATGTTGTACAACCGCCTTGTGGCTATAGTGACAGTCGCACAAAACTTCGGCGAGATCATGTGTAATAATCTTAAGGCAGTGACGTGCACCATGTCAGCGAGGGCCTGATTTGACCCCAGACTCATTTATAGATAGTCCAGTACGTATGTATGGAAGATTCTGCGTACGGCATACTCAACTGTCATGCTGTAAATTGTAAAGAGTAGGCATGTACGTATACAATTCATAGACTTAGATACAGAGAGAAGAGAGAAGGAGAAAGACGCGAGTTGTATGAGGGAAGTGTGCCATCAGCCCCGCTAGCTGTCAGCTCGTGTCAGCTCGATATACGTGCAACAATTAGTAGCATGGAGATGTCGAGTGATACACCATGACATTGCTCATCACAATCTTCCTAATACCACGCTTGCAAGAGTAAAGCTAGCCTCTAGCCGGAATGTATTTCTCCGGGATATAAAGCTTCGAGTTCGGATATGCAACACCTACACTGCAAGCTCTGAAACTTTCCGTTCCGGCTAAGGAGGACTAAAGCAATTTAGGTGTCAGTGTAAGAATTAACGCGATCAAGGGTGGTATTGAATGTAGATGATAGCATAATTTAATACTACTGGATATTTTCAGGTGGTTTTCGCCAGAATATCACCCTATGAGCAACCGTGACTCACTGATTCATTGGCAGTGGAACCCCAGGCTACTCGCTCAACTCCACCACATGGACATGGGCTGACTCGGACTTAGACGCGGAGTTTAACAGCAAATTCTAACGAACCTCTGATCGCGCTACGGGTTCGGGTTTCAACAATGGGCATTCCAGTCTCATCCCAACCACAAACCCATGGCCTTGATCAAACATCGTACATAGGGAATGTTTGACAGGGCGGAGTCCGTGGATTAGGTGAGGTACTGCTAACATTCAAATTCTGAAGATATCAGGCAGAACAATATCCGGAGCTCTGAACAATATTTGCGAGTGACCATACATGATGTTCTCTCTGCGGGAGATAATGCCGACAAAGTTTTAAACGACATTTCTAGTTCTCTACTATCTCTTGTTTGTTCCTAGCTTCCAGTCTTGAAAGTAGGTACAGTTATATAAATTTCTTGTATAGAAGACTGTGATCCGGGGGTGAAACTGGTGGACTTAATTGAGTTTGAACGTTTGGTAGTATTTCAGTAGGACACTACAAGTCAACCAATAATAGTGCTTCGTCAGGATAGGCTTGGCGCTGAACAAGTCTATATACAATGACAATGACAATGACAATGACAATACCAGCTGGATTAACATAGCTCTACCTTTCGAGGATTGCACCGCGAAGACCGAGAATCGACGTCGTTCCACCATCTAGATTCAGGCTCGGCTAGGGCGCATGCATAGCAGCGGAACGGGCCGAGCCGCATTTGTTCCTTGCATCTGCGTTTTCAGATCACGCGCTCGAAGAACTTTATCGATGTCACCTTTCACTTTGCATACCTGCGCTCTCGTTTTGGTAATTTAAATCTGCGCAAGTATGTATACATCCAGCGCAGTGCCAAAACCCCCTACATCCCCACAGTGTTGGAAGGGCAGAAACGCCGCTGACATCTAAGTGGGGGCAGTAACTACGGTTACATCACGGTTAAGTAGACTAAGACTGATAAACAATAGAAGGTGGCTCCGTAGTCGTCTGCAGTCTCCATTTATTCAACGCGTATTGTTCACATCGTTGCGACAGTAGGAAGTAGGCATATAGAAAGATCGCATCATATTTTAAAGTCAAAAAATCTCCATGCGTCCAATAGCAACTAGCCCGTGATTGATTCATGCATTACACTTCAGAACACTTTGCAAAGTAAATAACAGCACCAAGAAAAAGATAAAATCCAGAAACGGTCAACATTCATGATAAAACTTCAAGAAATAAAACCGAAAATAGGAAACCAAAGTAGTTAGATTTTCAACCCCGGACTAAAGAGACCAACAACCATTAGACAACATACCTAGAACCCCCCGACGGTATATCCGATTCCCAAAGTCACAGCCTAAAATCTCAATTAGCATAGGGTTATCACCACGGGAAAGAGTAACGCAGTAACCTATGGCTTATCAATCAAGACACTAGATCGGGATAGCATCTTCACAACTCTCGAGGCTGTCAAAATCACAGACCAGGATCACATTAGGCATATTCTACTGTGTCTGTGAAACATCCAAGGTAACTTACAAGCTGTAGAACCAAATCATCGGGCTCATTAGCCAACATCGAACCTAATTAGTGCACGAGAAACTCACCTTCTGTAAAATCAAGCCACATGCTGTTGTCAGGGAGTCCTTGCTACGATCTGGGATGAAGAGCCGTCGGGGCAGACTCACATACTATTCAGGTCGTCAGGTTGAAGTTAAAAATGCATGTTAACGGCGGTAACAGAAGCAAAACTCACACTCTACAAATGATAATAAAGTCATGAGCATTATATTAGACCAGGACCAGTGTAGCGCAAAATGGAAGGAGAATAACTGACTTTCTGTCAAGTTAAGACATAGGCTTAAAGTTAACCACTGCTAACTACAGCATGAAATAATCAAAGAAATACGCACCGGCTACGGTCAACTCAGAGATTTCATGTTAGCTACTGAAGTAAAGGGAAGATTAGGGAAAAACTAACACGCTGTCGGTTCAATGTATCAGACTCGTGTCAGCACTCGGCATTGATAACATGCTGGGGAACAGTTGAAGCGAAACTCACTCGCTGCCAGATCAGAGTATGGGACTTGCGTCAGCACTAGGAACTGGTAGCATGGTGAGAACCCATCCAGAAGAAACTCACTCGCTGTTAAATCAGGCCATCGGGTTCCGATCAGCACTCGGCACCCCTAGCAAACAGGGAGGAACTCACCGGCTGTCGGATCATGTCATCGGGCTCACATCAGCACTCGGCACCGGAAGCAAGCTGGGAGGAACTCACTGGCTGTCGGATCATGCCATCGGGCTCACATAAGCACTCGGCACCGGTAGCAAGCTGGGAGGAACTCACTCGCTGGCGGATCATACCATCGGGCTCACATCAGCACTCGGCACCGGTAGCAAGCTGGGAGGAACTCACTCGCTGTCGGATCATGCCATCGGGCTCACATCAGCACTCGGCACCGGTAGCAAGCTGGGAGGAACTCACTAGCTGTCGGATCATGCCATCGGGCTCACATCAGCACTCGGCACCGGTAGCAAGCTGGGAGGAACTCACGGGCTGTCGGATCACGCCATCGGGCTCTCATCAGCACTCGGCACCGGTAGCAAGCTGGGAGGAACTCACCGGCTGTCGGATCATGCCATCGGGCTCACATCAGCACTCGGCACCGGTAGCAAGCTGGGAGGAACTCACTGGCTGTCGGATCATGCCATCAGGCTCACATCAGCACTCGGCACCGGTAGCAAGCTGGGATGAACTCACAAGCTGTCGGATCATACCATCGGGCTCACATCAGCACTCGGCACCGGTAGCAAGCTGGGAGGAACTCACAGGCTGTCGGATCATGCCATCGGGCTCACATCAGCACTCGGCACCGGAAGCAAGCTGGGAGGAACTCACAAGCTGTCGGATCATGCCATCGGGCTCACATCAGCACTCGGCACCGGTAGCAAGCTAAGACGAACTCACCGGCTGTCGGATCATGCCATCGGGCTCACATCAGCACTCGGCACCGGTAGCAAGCTGGGAGGAACTCACAAGCTGTCGGATCATGCCATCGGGCTCACATCAGCACTCGGCACCGGTAGCAAGCTGGGAGGAACTCACTCGCTGTCGGATCATGCCATCGGGCTCACATAAGCACTCGGCACCGGTAGCAAGCTGGGAGGAACTCACTAGCTGTCGGATCATGCCATCGGGCTCACATCAGCACTCGGCACCGGTAGCAAGCTGGGAGGGACTCACGGGCTGTCGGATCATGCCATCGGGCTCACATCAGCACTCGGCACCGGTAGCAAGCTGGGAGGGACTCACCGGCTGTCGGATCATGCCATCGGGCTCACATCAGCACTCGGCACCGGTAGCAAGCTGGGAGGAACTCACAAGCTGTCGGATCATGCCATCGGGCTCACATCAGCACTCGGCACCGGTAGCAAGCTGGGAGGAACTCACTGGCTGTCGGATCATGCCATCGGGCTCTCATCAGCACTCGGCACCGGTAGCAAGCTGGTAGGGACTCACAAGCTGTCGGATCATGCCATCAGGCTCACATCAGCACTCGGCACCGGTAGCAAGCTGGGAGGAACTCACTCGCTGTCGGATCATGCCATCGGGCTCACATCAGCACTCGGCACCGGTAGCAAGCTGGTAGGGACTCACTCGCTGTCGGATCATACCATCGGGCTCACATCAGCACTCGGCACCGGTAGCAAGCTGGGAGGAACTCACTCGCTGTCGGATCATGCCATCGGGCTCACATCAGCAC
>Ga0307514_10001933_pt1 | contig 22657 bp, 25 predicted proteins | sample 16_EM_MG_FD_203088 | JGI IMG/M metagenome (GOLD analysis project Ga0307514, IMG submission 203088) | Populus trichocarpa ectomycorrhiza microbial communities from riparian zone in the Pacific Northwest, United States - 16_EM | ecosystem: Host-associated > Plants > Roots > Unclassified | place...
AGTAGGTGGACAGGGTTTGGATCCGTCAATATAGCCAAGAAGATCGTAGCCAATAAAAAGAGTTTGGAACTGAAGTTTCCAAGAGATATAGTTGCTGGTAGTGAGTTTAAGTGGGGTTTGAACAGAAGTGTTTATGGTGATGAGTTGAAATTCATTATTGTAGAGAATGGTTGAATTTGTTGACGTGGTTGGATTGTTTGTTGAATTGGTTTGAGTAGCCATTGTAAACAAAGAAAGAAATAAACTGAAGAATTATTCAATAGATAAAAGGGAGCTCTGATATCATGATAGAAGTTTGACAGAGAAAAAGGAAAAGCTCACTGTTCCATTCACTTTCAAGTGTTATATAATACATGTTTATTATAAAGATAATAAAAGATAAGATCCTATCCTGTACAGTGCTCATAAATATACTTAGATTTGTATTTGAAATATTCAAATTAACTAACAATACGAGAGTAGCTGTCATCTGATACGTATAACCCACCATTCGTCCTATGACTTTGACAATTAGAGTTTGACGCAACGGTTCTCGGATTCGTTTCCTCTCTTCTACGGAAAGTTTGATTATTGGACAGTCATCCTCTTCATCCTTCTATTCTTCTGAAACGAGTCCCTCATACTGGTTCTCTTCAAGAATATGCGATTCCACATAAACTCATTGAATACATTATCGATACTGTTAAATGGAATGAAAACATGCCAAATGCTTATCTGATTAAAATAATTACAATAATTTATCTCAAGTCAAAATTTATTGAAAGAAAATTAATATATTAATTTTATTTGAATAGAGCAAGAGTGTGAAAAAAATTAACGGGATAACAGGCCCAAAGGGAGTAAAAAAGAGAGGAGAGCCGTTTATTTTGCCTTTGGTCTTTATTTTGCTCATGGCTTCCCTTGCCACTGCCACTGCCACTGCTGCTTGTTCTTGTTCTCAATGCCCCGGGATTCCCAAACTACCCTTTCTTTCTAATTTTAGGCGCACGCCTCCTTTTCCTGTCGTTTCCTCTTCACTTGATTGATTTGTTGGTGGAAGACAGTGGCCGATTGTAGTTGGTTTTCTCTGTTTCTTTTTCGCCAATCAAAAAGCCGTTTGCAGTTCTAGAGACTTCTAGTTGCCGGTTAAGTAGAGGGCTTCTCTGTGTGTGTGTTTGTTTGTTAGTTATAGGCTTATAGCTCACCTCCAATGACAATCTGTTTGGTTCTTTATCGAGCAACGCAAACAGATTGGATGGAAGGGAAGGGAAGGGCCACATGTGTTTCACATCACAGAGGGATAGCAAGAAATCAAATGAGACCGCGGCACCCTATGTATCATCTTCTTGCTCATTCCTCATACACTGCTCCTACTACTGGTATATATAATATCTTTTTACTCCCTCTAGTAAAAGATAAAGATGCTACTCCATAAAATAAAGAATTAGCAGAAACAGCAGCACTCTTCCTTCCCCTCTACGTAGCTTTTGGTGTTGGCTGCGTTTTTCTGTTCTTCTTTTGCGTCTTCTTATTTCTTCTCGTTGTTTGTGCGCATTGTCTTCTCTTCCTCCCCATTTCCATTAGATTTGGAGAAACGCACTCTTGTCTCTCTGGGTAATTTCTTTCTGGTAAGAAACCTTGCTCAATTCCCGTTTCCATGACTTTCTTGATCCCCCTCTTATTAGCAGATATCGTTTTAGTTTCTTGAATTCCCTCTCTTTCTTTTAAATTGTTTTTCTTTACTCTTTTCAGTTTGGGTGCTTTCTTTGAATTCTTGCTCTGTTTGAGTGCATCTTTAGTTTAGTTTGGTTTAGGTGTTCTCTTTCTTTCTTGAATTGAACATGCATGCGTCTCTTCTTGTTGTTTACCTTCACGTTCAAGTTTTAGATTGATGCATATTTATGTTCGTTTTTCTTGTTTGTTATAAACGCCTCTAAGAAGATTCAATTCTTTAATTCTTGATCTGCTTTTCATCACAGATCACACGTGGCTTTTGGGAGAATAGAAAAGCTTCTTGGAAAACTCACCCGTTACAATTTCTATAGCTTGCTTGCTCTTCGTTACCTGATGGCTCAGTCTCTTACCTCCCAAAGGGATGTGGAGACAGTTGGCTCAAAAGGAGTCATAAAAAGAAATGAATACGTCAGAATCATAACAAGGGCACTGTACTCACTCAATTATAATATGACTGCAGACCTTTTGCAGGAAGAATCAAGAATACCATTGGACTCCTCAGAGGTTAAATTGCTTCAGAAGCAAGTGTTGGATGGGAACTGGGAAGAAAGTGTGAAAACGTTGTGTACAATCAGTCTTCTGGACAAAGCAACTCGGTCCCTGGCATCATTCTTGATATTGGAGCAGAAGTTCCTCAAATTTCTGAGAATGGATAACAATGTGCTTGATGCCTTAAATGTTCTGAGGAAAGAAATCGTGCCTCTTGGAATCAATTTGAACCGTGTTCATGAGCTTGCTTCCTGGATCATCTCTCCTTCAGGGTATCGAAATACTGATCAGGACACCGAGAGTGCAAAGTCAGAGATTCTGAAGAAACTGCTGAACTTGCTTCCCCCTTCACTCGTGATTCCTCCAACAAGGTTAGAAAGTATTGTTGAGGAGGCTCTTGATCTGCAACGTGGTGCTTGCCTGTTTCACAATGTTTTTGATAGTGATCTCTCTTTGTACCCTGATCATCAGTGCGGAAGAGGTCGGCTTCCTTCTTCAATAAAGCAGGTTAGATGTCTTGTAGGTTGATGGTCCTTTCTTTAACGCCTTTTTTGGTCCTATATCTGTTTTCTTTGGCATTTGACTGGCCAACAATATATTTATTTAGAATCTAATCATCGTTACTGAATATGTTCAAGATACAACGATAGTTTGTTTTAAAGACAGGTTGTGATTTTCATTGTAAGTGATTCATCTGAATTCTTTTTTGGTGCTGCAAACTGTATTTTTTCTTCTTTCTTTTTGTTTAAAGAAAGAGCCACGAGGGTAAAAATTAAACTTTGGACTGTAGTGTGTTGTTGGTAACAATTTCATGTTTCTTTGCCTTGAAATATTACTTATAAAGCTTCCATGGTTTAATTTTTTCCAGTATGTGGAAGAATCTTAGGTTAGGTAATAATTTTTAATGCCCTTGCTTTCATCGTTGTTATTGTTTTCATATTTCAATGTCATACATTTCTTTCTCAGACTAAAATTGCCGTTTTCAGTGTTCACATCATCACTATCGCCAATAAAAACTTTGTGGTGTGCTTATTCTGTGCTGCTTTTGCATTCATTGTTACTGCTTTTCACAACATCTTACCATGAATATACTGCACATTGCTGTGAATTTGCTGCATGAATACTCTAATTTTATGCTAATGGGGCAGATTCTGCAAGTGCACACTGATGAAGTTTGGTTTCTGCAATTTTCACATGACGGAAAGTATTTGGCATCATCATCTAAGGATCAGTCAGCAATCATATGGCAGGTAAGTGTTTCTCTTTATGTTTTTTAAATAAAAGAATATATGCTTGCCTATGTTGAGTGTTTGCATAGCACATGGACATTTAAGGTAAGCATGCCTTTGAAGGTGATCTAATGCTTATCTCCTGCCACATGGTTCATCATCACCATCATCTTCTTCTCCGATCATTTCTTTTATTTTTTATTTTTAAATACCACTGCCCTTACTGGAGTTTTAATTTAAATTTAACTTTAATCTTCCCCCTTTGAATAAGAGATTAAATTAACCAATCTGATTCAGGTTATGGATGGAGGTAAAGCGTCATGGAAGCATACACTCATAGGTCACCAGAAACCAGTTTTGACAGTTTCATGGAGCCCTGATGATAACCAGCTACTAACCTGTGGCGAAGATGAGGTTATCAGACGATGGGATGCCAATTTGGGACAATGCCTCCATGTTTACGAAAAAATTGGTGTCGGTTTCATTTCCTGTGCATGGTCCCCTGACGGTAGGGTTATACTTGCCGGAATGACTAACAAGAGCTTTAGCCTGTGGGATGTCAATGGAGCGGAGCTGGACTGTTGGGAAGAGAATACACTCAGGATATCTGAGATGGCCATAACTGATGCGAGGGATATGATAGTAAGCATATGCAGAGGTGATACAATAGTATTCCTTGACTGGGAAGAGAAAAGATGTCGGAAACTGATTCAGGAAGAGGAAGTGATTACTTCGTTCTCGTTGTCAAAAGACAACAAATTCCTTCTAGTTAATCTTACAAACCAAGAAATCCATCTGTGGAGCTTAGAGGGTTATCCCCAGGTTGTGGCCAGGTATAAGGGTCACACACGCTCACGGTTTATCATCAGATCTTGTTTTGGTGGATGTGAAGAAGCATTTATCGCAAGTGGCAGTGAGGATGCTCAGGTACTGTTATTTTCAAGAAGTCGGAGTTAAATCACAAGAATGAAGGATCTTTGCCATAAAAAATAATGCAATCGAAGAATAGATAGCTAGCATGAACATGTACTGTTTCCCAGATTATCTATATCTGCTCATTATTGTAAGAAGATGATCATGCGTGATAATATCATATTGCAGGTGTATGTATGGCACAGAGGGTCAGGGAAACTAATTCAGGCACTGGATGGGCATTCTGGAGCTGTGAACTGTGTGAGCTGGAACCCGGTAAATATTTACATGCTGGCCTCAGCTAGCGATGATGGAGCAATTCGAATATGGGGTCCAGATCCCAGGATGGACCAATATGGTCTGGGTTTTAAATCATGCACATGAAGGCGAAGCGAAGCTGCAGGGAGATGAGAGCGATGGCACAAAGTCATTGACGAGCAGAATGGGAAACTGAAACAATTCAAGTCCTGACAGTTAAAGTACTACCCTTGTTTGTAGGAGCAACATACGTACTGTATATAGAAATAGCAGCCAGCCATTCAACAATATACGCTTTCATACACACATGCATTGTAATTTTGTTCGTCTATCATGGAATTTTGATGCTCCTTTTGAGATTATGCTGTCTGAACTGTTCAAGTGGTCTCCCTCCACCGTTTAACATGTCAGACAACATCATCTCTTTGTGCCACTACAGGAAACTTGCTTCTTAACATCATCATCTTTGTGTTGTATTAAAATACCTTTTCTTTATTGGCAGCAATACATTGCTTTTTAAAACGTTTTTTAAATTCTTTTAAAAATATTTTTAAAACACTTATCAGTCAGATACACCACGGTGGCAAAGAAATGCGTTCTCTGGCCAGTATGTTTTTCTAAATGAATCCAAAAATAAAAAAATAACAAAAAACATTTTTTATATATATATATATATATATATATATATATATATATATATTTTTTTTTTTAAATAAAAAAAATTCGTGTTTTTAATGGAACTCTAATAAAAAATCAAAAAAGATTAATTTTTTTTTTATAAATATCAATCGTCTCATTTTTATTTTCTTAGAGATCCTTGTATAAAATAAAAACTTCAAATCAATTACTGTAAAAAAATAATAATTTGATATTTATGAGGACGTATTAGAATCCTTAACCGGATCGACATATATAAATCATAAAAAGGCAAAGGAATGGAAAAAATTTCAACAAATGTATTATTTGAGAGAAAGAGAGAAAGAGAATCAGTTAGCTGAGGCCGTCAATAATGAGCAGCTCCTCCAAGTCCAGAAACTTCCGGCGGCGAGGCGACGTTGACGATGAAAAGACCGACGCCAACACCAATAACACTGACACCAACGCCAAAGCCACCCCCTCCACCACCCGGAAGCCACCACCACCCCAATCTACAAAGCCAAAACCAAAGAAGCTCCTAAGTTTTGCCGAAGATGAAGAAGATGAACAAGCTGTCACCCGTATTCCCTCCTCCAAATCCAAACCAAAACCTAAACCTAAACCAACCTCCTCTTCCTCTCACAAATTGACCGTATCCCAAGATAGACTTCCTCCAACAACCTCCTACTTAACGACAGCATCCAATGTCCAACCTCAAGCAGGTACTTACACTAAGGAAGCCCTTCTTGAGCTCCAGAGAAACACCCGCACCCTCGCTAAATCCACAAAGACCACCACCCCTGCCTCCGCGTCTGAACCTAAAATTATCCTCAAAGGTCTCCTTAAACCCTCCTTTAGCCCTAACCCTAACCCTAACCCTAATTATTCTTCTAATCATCAACAACAAGACGATGCCGACGACCAGTCGGAAGATGAGAACGAGGATAAAGATAACGGTGCCGACGACGCACAGAATCGATTGGCTTCTATGGGATTGGGGAAATCCACTTCTGATGATTATTCCTGCTTTCCCGACGAGGATACTATTAAGAAGATTAGGGCCAAGAGAGAGCGGTTGAGGCAATCAAGGGCCGCCGCTCCTGATTATATATCATTGGATTCTGGGAGTAATCATCAAGGCGGATTCAGTGACGAGGAGCCTGAGTTTAGGACTAGGATTGCCATGATTGGCACCATGACCAAGGACACTGCTACTCATGGAGGAGTTTTTGATGCAGCTGCTGATGACGATGAAGATGACGATGATGATCGCTCCATCAAGGCAAAAGCATTGGCAATGATGGGTACTCATCAGCATCATGCTGTTGTGGATGATGGGAATGTTGCTGCTGCTGCTTCTGTTGTTCATGATGAGGAGGATGAGGAGGACAGGATTTGGGAGGAAGAACAATTTAGGAAGGGATTAGGAAAGAGGATGGATGATGCTTCTGCTCCTATTGCTAATAGGGCTCTTGCCAGCACTGCTGGTGCTGCTGCTTCTAGTACTATTCCTATGCAACCTCAGCAGAGGCCGACGCCAGGCTATGGTTCAATTCCAAGCATTGGAGGGGCATTTGGATCTTCTCAAGGATTGGATGTCTTGTCTATTCCACAACAAGCTGATATTGCTAAGAAAGCTTTGCAAGACAACCTCAGGAGGCTTAAGGTAATGTGATTTCCAACTTCATAATGTGTTAGCTAATTTTACAATTTGCCAAACTTAATGGCAGAATAGAATCATTTGTAATTTTAACCATACAAAAGTTAACGCTAAGGTTCTTGATAATGAAATTCAGGGTCCTAGAATTGCATATCATAGTAATATTGCCACGTAATATTTCTGTCAATTGATCACTATTGTGATCAGAAGTGGCTGAATTGGAGATTTTGTGTTAATATAAACACAGATTGCAATGGCTGGTTGGATCGAAGAGAAGCCACACCACACTAGTTACTCAAGTGTCATTATAGTCTTACTCTGTAGCTCACCTTGGCTATCACTCAATATTCTTGAATTCCAACTTCACTACAGAGGCATTGCTTAAATTCATATTCATACTTGTTTATAGGATTAATATAGATGATATTCACCTGGATTAATATATGTATAACTAAGTCATTACTTTTTCAATAGGAATCTCATGGTAGAACGATTTCATTGCTGTCAAAGACTGATGAGAATTTATCTGCCTCGCTAATGAATGTTACTGCTCTTGAAAAGTCTATATCTGCTGCTGGTGAGAAGTTCATCTTTATGCAAAAGCTTCGTGACTTTGTTTCTGTTATATGTGAATTTTTGCAGGTACGAGTTTTATTTAATTTTCTGTCCTGCATGTGTATTTGTTTGCCAGTAAAAAAGAAAGAAAGAAAGAAGGAAAGAATTCGTCCTGCATAACAGTTCAATTTTTCTTGGTTCTTTGAGCATACCGAAAATTGGTTTATGGTACCTTGTCTTGTAATCCATTTTAAAGTAGTGGAGGCATATTTTAATTTACTTTATTTTTCAATAATATATTATAGCAATCAGAATAAAAAATGCCTTGTCACATATACATTAATGCTGATATTTTGTGCATGTCATTTTTGCACTTACAATTTCTAATCAATTGAACCATTGCAAGTTTATAGGCATAGTGCTTTATGCAGACCTTTTCTGTTGCATACTTTTCTTGGAATCAATTTACATTACATTTTGAAAAACCTGTTCCAATTTTCTTGGTTCTTTGAGCATACCAAAAATTGGTTTATGGCACTTTGTCTTGTAATCCATTTTAAAGTAGTGGAGGCATATTTTAATTTACTTTATTTTTCAATAATATATTATAGCAATCAGAATAAAAAATGCCATGTCACATATACATTAATGCTGATATTTTGTGCATATGTCATTTTTGCACTTACAATTTCTAATCAATTGAACCATTGCAAGTTTATAGGCGTAGTGCTTTTTGCAGACCTTTCCTGTTGCATGTTTTTCTTGGAATCAATTTACATTACATTTTGAAAAACTTGTTCTATGCTGTCTAGGTTAGCGCACAGGTTTTATCTCATTTTCATCTGTAAGACCTTAGTAATTACACCATCTTTTCCATTCAACAAAACCAGGTAAAAGCATGTAGAGCCAGGTCGTTGAAACTTGGGAGTTACATTTACAGTGCACTTCTTCCACTAAATTAAGTGAACCAGAACTTCAGTTAACATCTAAACCTGCATGTTAATTATTAGTGCCAATCTCAAACGCAAGCTTTAGATTCTTCCTACATCGTTAACATTAGAAACTGCATAAGTTGATGATATTGATTTTTAGGTTCCCGCAAGCAGGAAATTTCTGGTTGATGTAATTTTGTTCTCCTTGCAGCATAAAGCTACTTTAATTGAGGAACTTGAAGAGAGGATGCAGAAGCTTCATGAAGAACAGGCATCACTTATCTTAGAAAGAAGAACTGCTGATAATGAGGATGAAATGATGGAGGTAGAAGCAGCAGTGAAAGCAGCGATGTCAGTTTTCAGTGCAAGAGGTAATTCTGCAGCAACAATTGATGCTGCCAAAAGTGCTGCAGCAGCTGCATTAGTTGCCTTGAAAGATCAAGCAAATCTGCCAGTGAAGTTAGATGAATTTGGCAGAGATATCAACTTACAGAAACGGATGGATATGGAGAAAAGGGCTAAGGCTCGTCAACGCAGGAAAGCTCGTTTTGATTCGAAGAGATTGTCATACATGGAGGTGGATAGTTCTGACCAGAAAATCGAGGGAGAATTGAGCACGGATGAGAGTGAGAGTGACAGTGAAAAAAATGCTGCTTACCAGTCAACCCGTGATTTGTTGCTCCGGACTGCGGAGGAGATCTTCAGTGATGCTTCTGAAGAATATTCCCAACTTTCAGTGGTGAAAGAAAGATTTGAAACATGGAAGAAAGAATATTTTGCAAGCTATAGAGATGCTTACATGTCACTCAGTGCACCTGCTATTTTTTCTCCTTATGTGAGACTAGAACTCCTAAAATGGGACCCGCTTCATGAGGATTCAGATTTTTTTGATATGAAATGGTATACTTCTAGTGTTGCTAATAATTCCATTCAAATACTGACTTTTTACAACCTTATATGTAGGTTTTTCTTTTTTTTTCTTGATTCTCAGAGTTGTAAATTCATTCTATTTGCATAGAATTCTGCTCCCAATAATTTGACAATGCCACACACATACTTTAGATTCATCTTTTTTGTTTTCAATTAGCACTAACTGTTCTTTATTTCCTCCTATTCAGGCACTCTCTACTATTTAATTATGGTCTGCCAGAAGACGGAAGTGATCTCAATCCAGATGATGTTGATGCTAACCTTGTACCTGGACTAGTGGAGAAGATTGCAATTCCTATTTTGCATCATGAGATTGCCCATTGTTGGGACATGCTTAGCACTCAAGAGACGAAAAATGCCATTTCTGCCACAAGCTTGGTAATAAATTATGTTCCGGCTACTAGTGAGGCTCTATCAGAGCTACTAGCTGCAATCCGCACCCGTCTAGCTGATGCAGTTGCTAGTACAGTGGTACACAACTTTAACTTGGAAGTCATTTTCGAACACTGCCGACTTGCACACACAGACACACTCCCTATTACTCTTATCGCACTTCTGTTGCTCATTTTCTGTATCACAGGTCCCAACATGGAGCCTGCTTGTGCTGAAGGCTGTGCCGAGTGCTGCACAAGTTGCAGCGTACCGGTTTGGAATGTCTGTTCGTTTGATGAGGAATATCTGCTTGTGGAAAGATATCCTGGCATTGCCAGTTCTTGAGAAGCTTGTCCTTGATGAGCTTTTGTGTGGGAAGGTACTGCCTCATGTTCGAAGCATTGCATCAAATGTTCATGATGCAGTCACAAGAACTGAAAGAATCGTTGCTTCTTTATCTAGGGCTTGGGCAGGTCCAAGTGCCACCAGTGATCACAGGTACCCAGAACATTCATAAAACTTATCTTGTATTGAACTTTAACTGGGTGCATTTGCTATTTGTATGAATTTCTTTGACAACATTCATTGATTTGACTGAGTATGTATTATTATGGTATGGTCTGATTGCCTTGCTGCTGTATTTATTAGAATTAATTTAATTAAAATACTGGTTTCTAGTTTCAGACACAGGTTTCAAGAATAGATATTTCCATTTACGAGTTGTTTTAGGGTTTAAGATAAATGGTGATGAATTATACCTTTCTCTATGATGTTTCTTGATATCCTTGACTATGGTGCCTGATGTTTTTTTTTTATTATGGTATGATGATGAATTTTGGGCTTTGGCAATTTGTGAATTAAGAAGTACCTTCATCAGACATGGTCCATCCCGTTGCTTGTCATCTTCCCCTTCTTTTGTCATCTTCTCCTTTGTTTTTCCCATCCATTAAAAGATTTTGGCATTGATGATATGGTGTCCTTATTTTTCTTCGGTTTTCTTATCTTTCCTTGTCCTGGCTGTTCAAACAGTTAGTTTGGTGATGGGGCTGTACCATCAGCAAGAGCATTTTCTTGCCTTTATCTGTGTTGTGTTGTCAAAGCCCAAGATTCTAGGGGGAACCTTTTGTCTTTGCTTAAAGACTCAAAAGTCTATATTATTAAGTTCAATTTAGTTTATTTGGAAAAGTGGGGGAGTAGAATCTAGCAAAACAAAGATGGTATATGGGAAATATAGGTCCAAGTTGGTCAACTTTTTGAGCCTTACAGCCCCAACAAAGTAGTACACACTATGTTTCAAGTTTTTTTCTTTTTGACGTGCTGCTTCTTTTCCCAATTTTTCCCGACCCTCTTGTTTTATGTTTTTGTAAATTCAGTGTCTAACATTTACCTGTTTATGAATCAGCAGCCACAAGTTGCAGCCACTGGTGGATTTCATTTTATCAATAGGAAGGACACTGGAGAAAAGACATGTATCAGGTGTCACCGAGACTGAGACTAGTGGACTTGCTCGTCGATTGAAGAAGATGCTCGTTGAGCTGAATGATTATGACAATGCTCGGGACATGGCTAGAACCTTCCATCTGAAGGAGGCGTTGTGAATCAGGTGCAATTGGTGACCAAGACTTGCAAAGGTGATCCATATTTGGAAGTTGCTAAGACCTCGTACATACTGGACCTTCCATTGGAGGAGACATGGATCAAACAGGTCAGTCAGGATCATAATTTGAATGAGGTAACTAGAAGAAGATGCTGTGACTTGGCTTGTGCTTTGTATTTAGAGGAACTGGGAACTTTTAGGGAATTATGCGGATCTCTAATGGCAGGAAGAGACAGTGAGCTCTGGCATTTTAACTGCTTTTGAAGTGGTTTGCTGTCAAATGCTTTTCTAACTGGAAACTCTCGTTGGGTTGTTCTGGAAAATGTTGCAAGTTTTTGCGACCATTACGTGATTTCTGCTGGAAGAAAGTGTTCTCGATTCAAATCACAAATTTAAGCATGATTTACTGTTAATGTCTCATGAATTCTACGAGTCCTAAATGTCGATGCTTACAGTTAAAATCGAAGACTTCATAATTTTGGGTTATTTCATACATGAACGTAGAGTAAGGTGATGTTTCACAGATTGGAATGCAAGGTGTTTAAGAAATCAATCGTCAGAAAACATCCTGTCAACTTGCACTTTTCAGATGTGACTGGGGAATAGGTAGCGATTCTTCTTTTGGCTCTCCAGGCCTGGAAATGCTCGACATAATAGAGGCTTAGAGCTGCCCCGTTTTACTCGCACTTTTTTTTATTATAGCAAGAGCTAGTCATTACAGGTACATGGGGGGCTGCTTGTTATTTCATATGCTAGCCACCGTCAGCATTGCCGAATCAAAGAGGTAAAAATGTTAAAAAAAAAAAAAAAGGTACCCTGTAAGACTGCGCCGACAGATCAAGAAAACAATCAAACCCTCGAATACTGTTCACAAAAAGATACTGCTGCCTCTCCAGCCAAGCCCCCCATGGCATTTTGCATATCCGCTCTCTTTTCATTGTCCACTTTCTAATAATAGAGGCATCTCCAATGCGCGATGCCAGGTTTGCAAGGTAACACACTGTTGCTGATTTTATAGCAGCTTCAAAAGCCACCTCAGCAGATTCTGCATCCCTGGCCTTGGCTGATGCTTCTGCAAGGAGGGAATCAATCCCTTGCATGACAGACTATGCCTTGCCGGGATGGTCTCATCACCACAGGAGCAATCGAATGAATCAGTACCCAGTAGTACACTGCAGTACAGAACAACCATAGATACGATAGAACAGCTGCTTGTCAATGGGCTGACTGCCGTCAGCCTTGTTAGTGTGTAAGCAAGGCTCTCCAATGGGATCGTAGGCAGTGGAGTTGATGCTTTACCTTATCATCTACTTGAAGATAATTTCAGCGAATGATCTTAAGTAGCATCGTTTTGCCTTTTCTCCTTGCGCATAATTTGATGGTCTTTGTATTAACGAAATACATTTTATGCCTTGCTCGATTATCTCTCTACCTGGTGAAGTCATTTAGTATGGTGAGGTGATCAAAAGACTAGGGTTATCTTTTTTGAATTTTTCCGGAAGAGTGTTATCGCTTGTTCCAATTATAATTTTGGGCATGAACAACTCAATAATAAGCTAGGCGCTTGTCTTTATAAGCAGATGGAAGGGCTCTGCGCCTTATTTTATGAGCTCTTGGGATATCATTTCTGAATTCTGCTGGAAGGAGTGTTATCGCTTGCGCCAACTATAATTTTGAGCATGAACTCCTCAATAACAAGTTAGGCTGGAAGGGCTCTATGCCTTATTTTATGAGCTATTGGAATATCATTTCTGAATTCTTCTGGCTTGCTCCAATCATAATTTTGAGCATGAACAACTCTATAAAAAGCTAAACGCTTTTTTTTATAAGCAAATGGAAAGGTTCCGCGCCTTATTTTATGAGCTCACCACCCGATCAAAACGAAGATAAAAAAGAGTACATATAACATGACTCGGGAAAGATAAAAAGGAAAATGATCCGGTCCTCAAATAATTGTTCACACGGAATTATAGGCATAAGAAGATACTATCCGATAGCAATAAACTTCCATCTTGCTGCCCTCTCTGACCATGTCCACCTCATTTCACTAAACATATTTTTATAACAGAGGCAGCTCCAATGCGATGAAGTGCAACAACTGCATCACCAGGCTTGCACAATCCTCTCTTCGTTGCTGATTTTAGAGCAGCTTCCAAAATCACCTCGGTAGATTCTGCATCTGTGGCCTTGGCAGATCCTTCTGCCAAAAGGGGAATCAAGCCCCTGTATATCAGACTATGCCTTGCAGGGGTCTCATCACTGCAGGTCCAGTCAAATGAGTCAGTTGTCAGTACAGGAACAACCACGGAAAGGATTGGAACAGCTGGCCTGTACTTGGCAACCAATTTGGCTGTGGTCCCGCCCCGTGTTAACACCACAATGAGCTTTGCTCTGGCTTTATTGGCGGTACGCACAGCCGAGGATGCAAGGCTCTCCAATGGGCTCATAGGAAGTGGAGTTGATCTTATCATCTCCTTGAAGATGGCAGCATAGTCAAGGGAAGATTCTGCTTCGATACAAATCCGGCGCATGGTCTTGACTGCAAGCTCTGGATAGGCCCCAGCTGCGCTCTCGCCACTGAGCATAACACAATCAGTACCATCAAGGACAGCGTTGGCAACATCAGTTGCTTCAGCGCGGGTTGGCCGAGGAGACTTGATCATGGACTCAAGCATCTGAGTAGCAGTAACAACAGGCTTTCCCACAATATTGCACTTGTATATCATCATCTTCTGTGCTAGGAAAATCTTCTCAACTGGAATCTCCATTCCAAGATCACCACGAGCAACCATGAAGGAGTCTGTCTCACGCAAGATCTCATCAAAGTTAATCACTCCCTCCTGGTTCTCCACCTGACAAAACCAAAAGGGTTAGATTATCTATTACTTGATCCATAGTAAAACAAGCATGATAGAGAAACAAGAAAAGAACTTGCGAAAACAATTATATAAACTAACATCCTCGATATAGACATGCAGTTTCAGGAATATATAAACTCAATTATGCCTCAACACACATGTATGGGCTCTGTCATGTGTCTTCAAGCTGAATACAAAAAGGGGGCATTCTACCTTTGACATTAACTGAATGTGCTTGGCATGGGGCCCAAGAACCTTACGCACGTTAACAAGATCGGAGCCCTTGCGTACAAAAGAAAGGGCAATCATATCAATGTTGTTGGGAACACCCCATCCCAAGATGTCTTCCTTATCCTTATCAGTCAGCGTGGGAAGATCCACAACAACACCAGGAAGATTAACATTTTTTCTCTCACCAAGCATTGCAGTGTTCTCACAACGGCACCTGACAGTTCCAGCCTTTGGATCACAAGATAAAACAGTGAGGGTGATGGTGCCATCTGCACACAAGATGGTATTTCTAGGCTTGATGTCCACGGGCAGTTTTTTGTAGCTCATGGAGATCATGTCTGTGTCACCCTTGATGCTGTAATCAGTCGTGATGGTGATTTCCTGACCTTCCTTCAGTTGAATTGGGTTTCCATCCTTTAGGAAACCGGTACGAATTTCAGGTCCCTGAGAAAAATAGTTTAAGAGGTAAATACATAAACATGGGACTGTCAGTACAAGGAACAAGAAAGACAGGAAAAATTAGGGAGTGGGAAAGTTGTGTTTTATCAGGAAAACAATGCACTGATTGATTCATTTCTAATAAAGATTTTATGCTTCAATATCTAGCAAAAAAAGAAAGAAAAGAGGATGGGGCGATCGATCTCATCATTTCAATAAATAATTGGTGGTTTAAATAAGGAGGAGGAGAACGAGAGATTATAATTAGGAAGAGGAGGAGGAAAGAGCAGACCTTGGTATCGAGCATGACAGCAGCGAGGATGTTGGTGTTTTGCATGGCAATCCTGAGATTGTTCAAGGTCTCCTGGTGGTACTCGTGGGTGCCATGGGAGAAATTGAAGCGAGCCACGTTCATGCCAGCCCTGAGAAGCTTCTCCAGCATGGGAACGGATCGAGAAGAGGGTCCTAGAGTGCAAACGATCTTAGTCCTGGGGACACGCCCCTCTTCATCATCCTGGTGCTCCTTTAGGAGTCCTTCTATGTCTATGTTGGCCATACGATTTGATTTTTTTTTTAATTTGATTTCTGCAAAAAAAAAAAAAATCGATGGAAAAAAACAGTCAACATTAAAAGACATCCATCTATTTATCATCTATGCATGTTTATAGATCCATTTCATTCGTTGTTGGAAACCAACAGATCCAACAACAAAAGTAGTAAAAGAAGAAGAAATATAATTGATTGAGGTTCAACAACTTGCAGTGAAAAAAAACAACGAATTAGCAGTATGAATTATGAAAAAAAGAAGGAGATTGACAAGAAATGGTGAAGAAAAAGGTGCTCGTACGGAGTGGGTAGGTAGCTGCTGGCTGCTGCACGCCTCTTCTCTACTCTCTCTACCTCTCTCTCTCTTTCTCTATGTTTATTATTTTATTTCACTACCTCAGTCTAAGTCTATGGATGGATGGAAAAATATCTAGTTTTCTGTTTCTAAAACCCCAAACTACACAAACGCCAACAGTAATTGTGATGTAACTCACACCACTTGAAAACAAAATACCGCGCTTGCTTCTGCTACTGCCGCTGGTTTTTCTTTCCTCTCACCACTCCGCCGCTGGTCACATACACGATTTAAAGCATCGTTGATATTTTATAATAAAGTATATTCAGATACTATTTTTTATTTTTAATATTAGTGTATTAAAATGTTATAAAAAAATAAAAAAAATTATTATTTTTTAAATGCTTTTAAAATAAAAATAAAAATAAAAATATTTTAAACTATTTTTTATTTAGAAATATATTAAAACAATACATTCTTATTTTAAAAAAACACGTGGTGGATTTAGATGAACAAAGCATATTCGCATTGCATGTTGGCATCTCACACGCATGTTCCTTTGGATTATGAAGTAAGTACCAGCTAGTAAATAGTAATGTTCCCTTGTCCTATCGCTTTCCAATTACCGGGTTCGCAACGGCCCACCGTTTGGTTTTCTCTCTGTAAAAAACAAACGTGGCCCATATAAATACCGCCCTGTCCCTCTCGCCTTTTTCTTTTTCTTTTTCTTTTTCTTTTCCCAAACGCTCATAATAGAAACGTGGCCCATGATCGCTTTTCAGTGATTCCTTGCATTCGTTTTTTGCTCATGGAAATTAAATCCTTTTTTTTTTTAATTGGATAGAAATATCAGGCCTAGAATTTCCAATGCATGGGTCTCACCATAGCCCAACAAAGCATATCCTCCGCGAATCCATATCCTATAAGATGCGACTCCTTAGCTATTGAATGAAATTTCTTGAAATCCATCTTTCCCATCACCCACCAGACTCTCACCTCGATAGCAGTGTTGAGCCCATTTCTCAGCAAAGTAGTCTCCACTCATAGTCACAGCAGCATCGAATGAAGGAGCAAAATGATGGCGTCAGTACACTACCTCTTTTTTATATATAGTTAGTACACTGCATGAGTAGATAATAAAGCCGTACGATACTTGTGCAGGGAGTCTCATGGATCTAGCTACGCAAATTTTTCATCGTTTGAGACGTTACAAAGTGATAGGCAGGATAACTTCACCAATTCATTTATACACGTTTGGGAGGAATGTAGGGCACACGCTCATCTTCACATAAATTCTGAAAAAAAGCCAGTAGAATGGTCAGTCCAGGTGGAGCAGAATATACAAATCGAAGAATGTAACAACTCATTAAGTACAGCAGATAATGAACAGTGGTGTCGCATTCTATTCTTGATACGCAAATAATGCAAGACCAGCCGTAACATTCAGCTCTTAAAAAGAGGAAAGGAATTCAAAGAGAGAAAAGTTCAGGCGTAAATTCTCTTCTACGGCTGTAGACCATTGATGATGATGAGGGTGAAAAAAAATCAAAAGCATGTATATAGACAATAATCATAAACTAAAATCTCCAGAATCCCCATGAAGTCTATTCATCCATCTTCTATCTATATCTCATCACAACCAAGACCATTTCAAAAAGTTAACCACCAACAGAAGACGACAGCTACCTTTTCAATTACCATCGTCTCATGAAATCCAATGGATAATGTGCGAAGTCTTTTTTTTAAATAATCCCAGTTCAGGGAATGAGTGCATCATGGGCTTTTAACTTCAGGTGGTACGAGAAACAAAATATGCTGTCAGATCCAAGTTGCAACCAAGAAGATGAGGAGGAAAGAAAGAAATTTCAACCGCTCATTGTCCGAGAACAAACAATTTAACATGCAAAAGATGACATGACCAGTAGAACAAGAGATTGGATGATGCTATAAAACAAACTATTTAACATGCACAAGATGGCATGACCAGTAAAACAAGAGATTGGATGATGCTGTAATGAACCCATAAAATTTTCAACTTCCTGGCTTGTATTCAACATAAATGGTCTCTATGAAGTTTTGCAGGTTCCCACAGCAAAGAGTAGCAAGTAGTAGTAGTTCACACCAACTAAAAACACTTTAACATTTAACATCGTATCAACACATAATGTCCACAAACAACCAATAAGGATAGATAGATTGTGTGTGCCATTAGCATGCAAATGAAGCACAAAGTTATTAACACTTTATCTTAACTGGAAAGGGTTATCGTTGCAAAAGATGCAAAATTGATGTATATATAAGTGAAGCTTAAACAATGCATCTATATAGCACTTGGTATGATGAATTATACCTGTAAGTCCTCTGGAAGTGCCTCTGAAACAGCAAGTGTGTAACAACCAGGTACAAATCTTCCTGGAACAGATTTAAAAGAAGAATTAAGCAAAAAGAACTGCTTTTCCAGTAACATATTCAGATAAAAAATTGAAATGGGCAAAAAAAAAAAAAAACAGCCTGAAGAATTGGAGGAGCAATATATTGAGGTGCTAAAGTATCGATAACCATTTTGGGTATCAAATGATGGCTTGGAAGGAACAGGAATTGTGTGTGTAGCCATGCTTGCTACATCTAGACATCCAGTCGATCTAAGCCTAGAGATGGAACCCCCAAAATCGTCCATGGTAATGACAGTTTTATAGAAGATTAATTTGGGGAAATATTCTAAGCAAAAGAAATGAATGGAATTATGGTAGTCTTAACAGAACAATGTACAGAATATCAAGATTCCCGAATCCTCCACTTGTACTAGTATGTGGAACCTGCTACACAAATAAAGATGCTTCAGCTAGTAGCTTATTTGTGTTGCACATTTACACATGCTGTGTTGATTAGGAGCTATAACCATCCTAACAACTCTTAATCCACACCAACAAAAATGACTTTCATTATATAAAAAAGCTTCCCTCCACCCTCAATATGTGTTGGAATCAACATGTGAATGCCAGGTACAGATCAGGCATTGTGGCTCTTGCCACTCAATGTCCAATTTAGTGCTCAAGTATCTAAATCAAGTAGATAGGAAGGAAAAATACTTACAACCATGGAATCTTTTTGTTTTGGTTTCTAATGGAGTATGAAATTCACCAAGTACCAAAGCAGGGCACATGATTCTCGATTTAACGAGTATACAGACCATCAAGACCACTTGTGCCTAAAGAAAACATTTCTTGTGATAATTAACGATTGGAGTTATTGGAACAGATAGTGGCTAAAGAGAAAATCACCCTCAAATATCCTAAACTTTCTCACGTTCAAGAATTCATGTGCTGGGCAAATTGGAAGGATACTTCTTAGCCTCAATCCTGTAATTATTCAAAATTATATGTTTGGAAGGTTGGAAACAGCTCCAAAAAATCACATGAGCTAACACCACAAAGAAGTAAGGGGAAAAAAAACAAAACACGGGAGGAACTCTTATGAATCCATGTATTCTTTCGCGGAAAAAAGAACAGAAGATTGGATGATTAACGGTTTTAAGCATCTGAAAAGAAAAAAAAGAGAGAAAAGAGCAGAACGGTCAGAAATTATAGTTCCACGTACCGATTCTCAACCAGCGAGCAGCCCAGCTTCTACTCGGATCCATGACAGAAATAATCCTACAACAACGTCAGAAAAAGTAAGACAGGGAAGGAAAAGGGGGTAGGAATTACAAAACAGAAGAAAAATAATTATTAGAAAAGGGAAGTGTTGTTGAGATTAATAGAAAAGGAGAAGAAAAGAGGGTGTCTAGCCTACCCGGTAAAGTTAGGAGTTGTGCAATCAACTACACGCTCATGATCCTCGTCCATCTTAAAAAAGGAACAATTCTCGCATCCCGACTCTCTGAACTGCACAATTATTATTATTTTTTTACCGACAAATAATAGGCCCAAAAACCTTAAGTGCAACAACAGAGAAAAAGAAGAGGAGGGGGAGGAGGGAAAGAAGTGCGGAAACAAAGAAGAAAACCTGATCATAAGTTTTGACAAGGCGGCAACGAAGACAGGCTCTGAGCTCATGTCCAAAGCTCGTCGGAATTTGCGCGGCTGCACTTCCCATTCTCTTCCCTCCTCTGCTTCTCTAATGTGTTGTGTGTGTGGTCAAGAGGATGGGGGTAAAAAAAACAGCAGCGGCAAGAGCCAGGAAGAAGACAAGACATGTCGTCGATCTAGAACTGAAAGACACGTCGTCCTTCTTCCAGTGAATGGAAAGCGTGCCTCACGCTCAATGATTAATTTGGGCCTGCCTGGCCTGCAATCCAAATGGTCTCGACTTGCAATATTGCTTTCAGCATGGTGCCAAGTGCCAACCCACAGACCACAGTAGGATTCGTTGATAACTAGAGTGTCTTTGATGTGCTGCTCGATAGTCTGACTGTATTGAATTCAGAGTGAGACTGAGCATAATGTCAAGTTTCCTTGAATTTTCATTGTTCAGTCATTCAAACTCCTGATTGACTTACCCATTAAAACTCCTGATTGACTTCCCCCCCCTAGTGACAGATATTCAGGTATTCAGCATGCAGTTTTCGGGGATCCAAGTACTTCAAGATCCAAAGCAAACCTTGTTCAAGTCTTTCCAATTCCCCTCACACATGTTGTTTTCTTCTTCTCCCTTTTTTTTAAATGGAAATTCATCTTAAGCATGGCACAAGAAGATATGAAGCATGACAGTGGAATCCAGATTCAAGTTGTCGATTGAAGGTATAGAATTGTGAGCATAAGTTTTTTGCTTGATATTGATTTTCAGCTTGTCGGTGTCGTTACCATTTCATTGCTTGTAGAAGACCTCTCCAATCTCCAATCTCCACTACAACTTCAACAGGGAACCTTTGATCGACTTGAGAAGTGGGATGGGATGGATCTCGTTCATATTTTAGTCTTACATGGCCCATCCATCCCTTGCTTATAGGCTATAAAGCAAGTATACAACAAGTATTCATGTGCCATTATTTAGCTTTATGAAGTATATGTAGATTGTGCCAATAAGATAAATGATATAATACGAGATGCATTGTGGGATTAGATGAGAGTTTAAAGAATAAGGAGGTTGTAAATAGAAGGTCTAATCCGCCTCGGACGGACCCTGCTCTTACCCAACCCATCCATTCCACTCTAGAACGCGTCACCGGATGTGAGGCGGCCTGGAATCTATAAAGTACTTGAGGATCCAGCGGAAGTTCCCACGCCGCCATCGCATGATGGGCCTGGTTGACATATGGCTAGGCTAGATCCATGGTAAACATGAGTATGGGTCTTGGTTGTTCGAAAGAAAGAAAGAAAGAAAAGTATGGTCACAGGGAATAACTAGAAGAAAAGCCTCTTTGTGTGTGTGTGTGTCATAGAAAGGTCTACCAGAAATAACGTTTATGTACAGGGGCATTTAATTTATTTTTTAAAACGAGAAAGGTACGAGGGAGATTAACGAGAAGGTTAAGATCCCGTTTGGTAATGCGGCAGCGGCAACGATTGAAAGTAAATATTAAAAATCAATGTTTGGTTATTATAAACCACACTTTTTTTCACATGGATTCCACCTAAAAACTGAGGTCGAAACTCAGTTTATGAGAAGCAAGTTTTATCTGCTTCTCCCGCATTTTTCTCCTGCGTTCTTCTCCTGTGGAGAGTAAACTCTCCATTGTTCACTTAAGTGAATAGTGGAGACTGAATTTTAATTCACTCTCCACTGTTCACGTGAACAGTGGAGATCGGACCCGGTTCAAAGCTATAAAAATACATTGAACCAGGTCCGATCCAGTAAAAAAAATATTTTATTTTTAATTGTGTTTTATTCGAAAAACTAGTGTTTCACATTATTCAATAACACTATATAAATTAGAAGGAAATCGCTTGATGATGTAATATTTATAGAATTTGATCGCAATCCCAATTTTATTTCTGATAATATTTTACCTGATGTTGTTGCGTACTTACGAAACCAATGCAACTGTAGTCTTTCATACGTGATGTTGTCGGATGTATTTCATACGTGATGGAATTGTAGATAGTTTAATAGAATAATAAAAAATATTTTATATTAAGTATTATTCATTTCATAATGTAATAGCAATAGTTAAATATATAATATTTAAATTAAAAATTATTAATATTAATATATATTTAAAATTATTTTATAACCTCAATTTCAAAAACATTCTTAACCAAACACATTAAATTATTTTTTTTTCAACCTCAATTTCAACCACAGTTTTAACCAAACACTTATTTTTTCAAACTAACCTCAACTAAAAATACTTTTTATAAAATAATTTTTTTCAAACAATAACCACAACTGTTACTGCAATACCAAACACATTCTAAGTGATGGTGGTGCATGATGTGAAGAAGTGCCTTTTAATTTTTTTGATTTTGATTCAGGTAAAGAGGGAGGCCTGAGCTGAACAGTAAAGTTTACGATGGACCCTGGCCCGCCTTCGGTTGAACTCAATCAGGCCTTGTACACTTGCCAATGCCAGGTGGGTTTTTGTATTTCTTAATTCTTATTAGTTTTGTGGGTCCCAAATCCTTAAAGACGATGGAGGGGTAATTTTCACATACCTATTTTTTATCCCCCCCTTCACGTAATTCATATGCCATTAATTCTTTTTTCTTTGATATTTCGTCGTATCACCTATTTCCCAATTCCCACCCTTTTGCGATTAATTTGAACTATTACTCTTATTACGCTTAGATAGTACTGATTCACCACTGTTTAAAATATTAGAGCAATTATTATTATTATTATTATTATTATTATTAATATTAATGTTGAGAGAGAGAGAGCGAGAGAGAGAGAGGAGAGGTATACATCTCTCTTGTGAAAGCGCCCCTTCTCCTTTCCCCCTTCCTTGCCCCTGGTTGTTACTCTAGGCTTAGGCATCCTCCCCTCCATCTGTTACATCCCTTCTCTGTCCGTGTGTTGTGTTTCTTAAATTCCGTTTGGGAAACTACTGAATCTGCACCATCAGCAT
>Ga0307514_10001934_pt1 | contig 22652 bp, 30 predicted proteins | sample 16_EM_MG_FD_203088 | JGI IMG/M metagenome (GOLD analysis project Ga0307514, IMG submission 203088) | Populus trichocarpa ectomycorrhiza microbial communities from riparian zone in the Pacific Northwest, United States - 16_EM | ecosystem: Host-associated > Plants > Roots > Unclassified | place...
CGGAGTACATGTAACTGTATACCGACCAGTGCGGCTTTTCTGGGAAACGGGGATTGGGGGATTGGGGGGATTGGGGATGGGGAGGGGGGTGGGAGTGGGGGAAGGGGACTCCAAGACTCCGTACCAGGGGACGGGTGCAGGGCGCAGTGTCCATATGGTACTCTACATACCTAGTATGCTGGGTGATGCGTCTGTGCATGATGAGTCGGGGAGAGAAGGCATACCAGGAGAAAGAGCGGCACACGACTCAAATTGCAAAGAGTCCGGCAAGTGGGCGGGCTGTGGGATGCTTCCCCACATTACCCTGACTTCTCCCCAACGCTCTATGTGTCAGGGCCGGCAAGGCTGCCAGCCAGACACATGGCTGTGGTTTGCGATCTGCGGTTCACGATGTTTTGTGCCTGGGCGGCGGCGTCAGGTACGTCGGATACCTATCGGTACCTTGTTCGCAACATTAAGTAATTATAGGCATAAATAATCCTAGTGACGGATGTGCCTCGTGATGACCCGTACCCAGGTACCTATAGGTAGTTAATGCCAATCAAACAGTCCTGTGTCTCGCGCTTGTAGCGCGTGGCCAGCTGGGCTGTGTACAGGCCAATGAATATGACTATGTTGACTATTAATACGACATGCACTCCAATGATTAATTTATTCTAGAAAACCTGATCACAAAAAAAAAAATATATGTATAAAAAATACAAAAAAAATACATAGAAACCGTCTCATTACATGCACTCCTAGTGGTAGCCAGCCAAAACCATAAACATACCAGAAACGCAGACTCGAGTGTCAATGGGAACTTGAAACCACAGGTGTCGTCTCGGCAGCCTAAATAACAGATAGAATATATCCAACAAACTCCAGCCTATCACACAGGAAAATATAATAACCGTGGCCAAGTAGGGAAGAAAATCTTTTGGTCCTTCAACTAAGGCTCAAGGGCTTGTCTCACTCGGAGTAGCGCTGTAATCTCGAACCAGACTCTCAGCCAAGGGTAGGGCTGAGCGTGGCTGGTGCAAATCACAACTTCTGCCACCTTATGACTCAAGTTTTTCGGGGGAAAACGGGTATAGTTTCTATATTTTCCCATCCACGAATGCTTCCTGTTGGCTGCCCATTCTGCTGCTGTTGCTGCTGTTGTATCATCATAGATGCCCGGAAAGGATTTGTCACACCAGTTGCCTGGACCGACAGCATCGATGCTGAGCCTGAGCCAGTAACCGATTGGATTGCGGGCACAGGTGGTGCCTGCGAAGCTGCAATATTACGAGCGAATGGATTTGTGCCCGTTTGGGCGGACCGCAGGGGCTGTTGAATAGTCGGAGATGTGGCATATGACGAAGAAGTAACTGGACCGGTAGGATATGATGTGAGGGGGGCAGCTCCAGTGGCTTGAGCTGCTCTTGTGAATGGATTCGTGGATTTCTGTGGGGTCGGTGATGAAGTAAACGATGTTGGAGAGGCCCCAGTCATCACCATAGGCTGTCGGAAGGGATTAGTATCCTGTGACATGGGTATCGACAAAGCCGGTGAAGATGTTTGCTGGGGCTGTATCTGGAATTGTTGTATTGGTGTATGCTGAAAGGGTTGCTGTACTGTTGGTTGTTGATACGGCTGACCTTGGAATTGCTGGGGAATGGTTGGCAGAAGAGGTACAGAGACTGCGTTTTGGTTCTGCGGGGTGTAGCCACCAAAGCCATGACCTGTGAAATCCGTTCGCACTGACTGCAAAGGGGGCTGCTGCCCCAGACCACTGGCTGACACCGGGGCTGGAACAGAATTACCAGTATTGTAGGATGGGTACGTTCCGTAATCGCCCACCTGCGGAGGGAATTGCTGTACTTGTTGCACTAATTGTTGCATAGGCTGAACAAATAATGGGTGGGCAAAATTAGCCTGATGATACTGGCCTTGAGCCATAGCCAGTTGCTGTTGCTGTTGCTGTGCCTGCTGTATATCATTGGTAAATATCGTAGTCTGTTCGGTCTCAATTGAGTCGAAGAAGTCAATTAGGTCAGTTGCAACCTTTGGCTGCTGCTGCGTGGGAACTTCAGCTGGCATCTCCGTGGGCGCTTGGGGAACTTCTGCCGCAGGTTTGGGGCTTGGGAAGGGCTGTTTGGAAGCATCCTCTGCATTTTGCATATTGGCGTTTGTAGAGGCAGATCTTCCTCCGTTTCGCTTTGCGTCTTGTGCTGCTAAATATTGCCGCCTATTGATATCAAAGTCGGGGTCGTGAAGATACTCCTCCAAAGACTGTGTCAGGCTTGTTGGGGCATGCTTAAGATTTGGGATTTGCAAACGTGTGGAAGTCTCCAACCGGCGTGCAGTCTGAAGGTATTCTACCACATCTGCGGTCTGTTTTGTGAACGTTTTGTAAATCTCTAAAGCCCGCTCCGCGTCGTACCTAGACATTTCGAAATAGTGCTCTAACTTTGTCAGAAAGATGCAGAGAGCAATACACCAGACGCCACCTACCTAAAACATTGATGACACCTTCATTTACGACATGGAAGAAAACCAATAGATCCATCACCAGTAGGCGAAAGGCCGTTAATGTAATCTCGTTATCTACTTCACTGTCGAGGAACTTCACTGGAGAGTTAGCCAGCTTTTGAAGAAGCAGGGACTCGCTTAAGTTGTGCCTACCGAACATCTGAGCAGACTCCGGATCTGCTGTTGTACACATTCGACCTCCCTCAACAAGCCCTTCTCGATGCTCAATTTGCGCAGTCTCCCTTCCCCGTTTCTCACATAGTCCGTCTTGACATCGCCATAGGCCCTTGCGCGCTCATGCAGATATTGTGAATAATGTTTGATGTTCCGTCCTTGTTCCTGTACTAATCGAGTTATATCCACATCAGCTCCAGATCGCCGAAATCGGAAATTCACCTTGGAGGAGTGGTAGGCCGTGTGTCCTTCGGGGCGGGGTAGTGAGGTCGACGACGAACCATCTGTGTAGTGACTAACGGCTATCGTCCGGGGGTTTTTCCGCAGATACTTGAGGGTTACATCTTTTTCACCCTCGCGTATCATAAGGTGGACAATGATCAGGGACTTGAAGACTATCTACCAGTTCGTCAGTCCGAGCTCCACCAAGGGTACTGGGCGGGCAATTACCGTCCAGGTCTGGTCTTTCAAGCGATTGTTCAATGCCCGAAAGACTTCCGCAATCCCAGCTTCCCCCGCATGTGTTGCGATTAAGATATGCTCGACATACTTGGATTTTGGTGCAGCAAGCTGGAGGAGGTATAGTCAGCACACGTTTGGGCCTGCAGAAGCTGCCCAGATGCAGGCTTTTGGGCGAGGGGGGAGGGGGGAGGGGGCTGATTGCTCCATGGGGAGATGGAAGCCCCTCATCACAGGCCCGGGCTTCTGGTGGGTTCTCACCTTGACTTTCGTGGCTCCCTATTAATGTTCAGTTAGCGGACGTGCTAGGGAATTGGCGAGACGGGGGATGGGGATGGAGATGCCCCTTACCTTCACAGACTTCTCGAACGACGATGCCATTTGCAAGCAGAGTGGGTGGATCACTACGTCAATGGAGAGATGTTACTCAATGACCTTGAGATCGTAGCACCTGCCAGTTGTCAAGCTGCAGGTTCTCGGTACGGGAGCAGTCGGCCAGGTGCCGTTGCAACTGGGAAGGGATGGCTCCCGAGCTATCCCAGCGGGGAGTGGCGGGGGAGCGTGGCGTGCGCAGCGTGCCCTTGAATAAGAATGTTAATATTAACGTTTGCCAGGCAGCTTGAGGGTCGCGCTCGTGGAGTCTGGCCAGCGAATCGTGTATACTTTATCCACGAATATGAATAGCGCGGGGATAGAAAAATGTACAGGTGCGACCAGAGAGAGCTGTCAGTTGCGCGGCTGTGACCAGGGAGCATTCTCCAAGGATTGCAATTCACAAATATGTGGCACAAAAACGTCTGGTTGGATAATCACACACTCCGCCTTTTTCTGGTGAAGCACAATATATTCAACAAGTCTCTACATGCACCTATATAACACAACAGGGACTCCAACAGATGTGGCAGCAAAGATTGATCAGAGGAACCCGGTAAACGAATTCCTATTGGCCAAGGAGATAGGGAGTGGTGGACGAGATAAAACAGCGTACTCCCCACCCCCGGTTGCTGCTCATGGAGGACTTGTGGGGCATCATTTGGAAGTGATTGCTCCGGTCGCATCCACGAATCTTTGATATGCCGCATAGACATACTGAGCCAGAGGACTTCTCTCCTGAACAGACTCCACCTGATCTGCGGACTAACAAAGGAGAAATCAGAATCACGTTACATATATTATCACAAAGCTGTTAAGTGCAGGAATCAGCTCGGAGTGCTCTCATTCCGAGTCTGGAGGAAAGGGTTGGTATCTTGGGGATATCTTTTCTATTCGATAGAACAGGCTTAGAGGTAGTAGTATATCCATTCCAGAGCTTCAAGTTCAGAGATGCGAATAGCGTCCGATTGTCTAACAAGGTTGTTGTGCCCGAACACTGATTTCATAGGTCACCTCGCCCATGAACGCAAACCAATCCTTATGCCAGGGACGCATCCCGAGAGAACAAGCTTGCAGCAAGGGCAAGGCATCCCGTATCATATAGTGCACGCTAAGCTTTCATCATCTATGAGCAGAGTCAGTCAGTATTTGCCTGTGGAAGTCGCAGAGAAGAGGGGTACTCACATGTAAAAACTTGGAAGGATGAGGAGAACAAAAAAGCTGCCAGGGGTTATCTTAAATATACCTATTGCCAAGAACTGAAATCTTGGCAAAGGTCATGCCCATAACTCCAGTCAAACCACCTGAACACCTCCCTCAACACAACACCCGCCTCTGGCCCCTGCATCGTTCACAACAAATGTACTCACGACTTGCATCGAGGAGCTGCAAAGCCTCCGCCCAGTCATGTGTCTCCAGACAGCTGGTCAATGGTTGGCTGCTCCGCCCACAACAAATAAGGGGAGTAAGGATTAAAAAATTCTTTGTCCACGACGATTTCAGCGAGCCTGCAAAAACAGCAGAAACAGCAGACCTCGACCGGAGCTATGATTTACTTGTGTCGGAGACAGTGACAGACCTGGGCCGGCAGGATGCCCCGCCTCTTACACTTCAGGGCGGGGATGAGATGCCGGAGATGCCGGAGCCACGGGAGCCTTCAAGATGGGACTTGATTAAACAGAAGTGTGACTATACCCTCCCCACTGAGTTACCATGGCCTGTGGGGCTAATTTATGTAGTTAATTTTCCACCGGCAACGACGACTCTTGCAGAACTGGACAAGTCGTCATTAGACAAGAGGGTGACCGTTCATGGCTATATTTGCAACGTCAGAGTGGTCAGAAACGTGGTCTTCGCTAACTTGGTAGACTTTTCTGGTGGATCTTCGCTCCAGGTTTTCTCCTTCCTATCGGGGCGGGGTTCTCAACCTGCAGCAGAAGCTGTTCACGCACAGCTCATGTCTTTGAAGCATTGGACACCTGTGGCATTGGATGGGACTATTGTAGCGAGAGCTGATAGGCTCAGTAGGGGAAAAAAAAAGGGCAATCCGGACGTAGAAATAATACCGCAAAGAATTCACGTCCTTAATAGCATCTCGGAAGACATCATGTTCACCAGGGACTCAACATTTGGCCCCGAGGATAGGCATCTGCAGCTTCGGACCGACCCTAGATTACGGCGAGCTCTGTGGATCCGTGCGCAAACCGCTTCGGTTTGTCGGTCAGAATTAGAAAAGCATGGATTCCTGGAGGTGGAGACCCCTATCTTATTCAAATCAACTCCAGAAGGCGCCAGAGAATTTTTAGTACCCACGAGACAAAAAGGCCTTATGTATGCTCTCCCTCAGAGCCCTCAACAATATAAACAAATCTTGATGGCCTCAGGAGTACCGCGTTACTTCCAGTTCGCTAAGTGCTTCAGGGATGAGGATTTAAGGGCAGATCGTCAGCCCGAATTCACCCAGGTAATGGCTCCGTGCGATTTTAGTTAAGCAAACCACTGATATAACCGTGGATAGCTTGATATTGAGATGTCATTTGCAGGTGCAAATGATGTGATGACGGTTGTGGAAGCCTTGATCAAACGGGTATGGCAGGACAGGAGAAGCGGATTCTTAGAAAATCTTAGATTTCCATTCAAGAGACTTTCATATGACACTGCAATCAGCACCTATGGAAGCGATAAACCTGACCTACGATTTGACCATTCCAGGGTAGGTCACTCGAGCTCTGTCCCAACTAATAAAAGACTAACCAGTACCATCATCTAGATACGTGATGTCACAATCATCCTACCTCATCTCCAAAATGGCGATTCTAAACTCATTGTCGAAGCGTTTGCATTGAAGTTGAAACCGTCTCCCCTAAGGTCACCCCATCACTGCCTAGAAGCAGTACTGGAACTATTTGAAGATGTATTTTCCAGAGCGGAGCTACAAGGGGGAGAGCGTGATAACCCGGTTATCGCCTTTATAGGCCATAGCAATATTGCTCGGAATGCTGAACTGCTTCAGCGGGCCCAATTTGATACACGCGATCAAGTGTCAAGGTTTTTATCCGCGGAGGATGATGAAATAGTTGTCATTCAAGCCAGGCCTCAGATTGCAAATGTGTGTGACCTCACTCCTCCCCACCGCCGAAAGTCCCGTATTCACTAAAGCACTCTAGGGCGGAAATACAAATCTAGGGTTGATCCGAGAAGCGCTGCTCAAGCAAGCTTATGCTAGGCTAATTGTTTCTCGCACTCCAGGAGACGAGATTGCTTGGATCACAGACTTCCCACTATTCAAGATGAATTCACAGTCGGAACCAGGGCAGGGTGGTGATTCGGGCCTGTCATCGACTCATCACCCATTCACTGCTCCTCGTATGGAAGATATTTCGCTCTTGGAGACAAACCCATTACAAGTCAGGGCAGAGCACTTTGATCTTGTTGTGAATGGAGTGGAGATTGGAGGTGGGAGTGCACGCATTCATGATGCGGAGTTGCAGAAGTACATATTGGAAGATATCATTAAGGTCTGGTATCCCCTTATCCCACCGTTTGGTTTGACGTGAAATAGCTGAAACGTATCTTGTCTAGGTCCCTAAACAGCGGCTTCCGCAGTTCGACCATTTATTGAAAGTACTTGGCAGTGGCTGCCCACCGCATGCTGGTATGGCGCTAGGATATGACCGATTGATTGCACTCCTTCACGGAACGGATTCTGTGCGGGATGTTATTGCCTTCCCGAAGAATGGCAAAGGTGCCGATCCCCTGATTGGAAGTCCAGGGCCAGTTGGAGATAAAGATTTGCAAGAGTACTATCTCAAGCAAGCATAAGCACATTGTGTTTTTGTATCCTGTTTTCTGTAATTTGTATCATACTAGAGTGCATAGATCTTCCCCACTTCCTTCTTGTATATTTGGTTTTAGGCAGTAAAAGCATTCACAGTGGATGAGTGTTAGAATATACTAGCACCTGGATTGCTTCCAATTGGCTTTCAGAATTATTTCACATATCCGTTGTTGGAATGTTTCATACTCGAGTTTTTGACGAAAGTTGTATGACCATCGCCCATCCCTCTTTTGCATATGCATAAGTTGTCAATGGCGGAGCTGAGGGTAATGGGGTATTTAAGAAAGTCCGTACTTAGCTATCGAGTATATAGTCTGGACACAAGCAAAACGCATCCCTGTCGCTGGAGTATGGTAGAGTAGGTAGCATTTACGGATACAAGCCAGCTTAATTGAAAAACACGCGTAGGGTCCGTGCTCGCGTCGAGATGATACTCAAGCCCCAGGCACCCTAATCACTCAAACCACCCAGCTCCACGGCGTTCCTTAGGCAATTGGCTTCCTTCCCTGTGACGTTTTTAGACTGCTCTATAGGTCCACAAAATAACATACACAAGTAGCCATGGCCAAAGATGACAGCCTGTTCCGGACTCCTGTATCCAACAGGAAGAATCCCCGCGAGATGCCGTCCACTGGAGCAAAGCAGAGGAGTTTATTAAGCTTCTTCCCAAAATTGGTCGTGTCAACGCCGAAGAGGGATGAGGAGGAGGAGAAGGAGAATAAGAACGCCAGTGGGCGAAGTGCAATGGAGGAGGACAGCGAGGAGGTAGAGCTCCCAGGGCCAATTGCTGCGAAAAAGGGCTCCATCAGTATCATGCAATCTTCCACCTCTGGAATATTTTCAAGCGATGCTCCATCCCCCGAGGAACAGGATACCCCTATCGTGGCTAAATCCAGAGGAAAACTACGGCGCCGGAGTGATATGGAGTCTTCTCCCCCGGCCCCTAGCTCGCCAACCGGTGGGAGAAGCTCAAAGAGAATAACTTATGCAGAAACTAGTGGATCTGAAGGAGATGCTCCAAGAGCTAAGGGGCGGGCAACCAAGAGGAGGAAAAAGACAGCCGCGGAAAGTGAGGATGAATATGCCGGAGATGATGCAGCAGACGATATCGACGAGGGTAAATACCGTGTCAAGTAAGATTTGGGCTCTGAGACTAATTTAAAAACAGAGATGGATGATTTCATTGTCCCTGACGATGAAGACTCGGATGCTCCTATAAAGCCCAAAAAGAAAACTATAAAAACTACACCTGCACCTCTGAAAACAACCTCAGCGTCGACTTCGCGATTTTCCCTTAATGCCAGCAGCGGTAGTGGGACCTCAGCACCCTTTAAGATACCAGGAAAAACCTCTTTGAAGCCTACCCCCATTCCAACCTCCACTGCTGTCAGCAAGCCGTTTGGCAAAGGGAAGGAAGAGGTTCGCCATCCATGGCTAGCCAATGTCAAGGATGCAGATGGGAACCCCCCAGACCACCCGGATTATGATCCTAGAACTTTATATATACCACCATATGCCTGGAGTAAATTCTCGCCTTTCGAAAAGCAATACTGGGAAATAAAATGCAAAAATTACGATACCATTGTCTTCTTTCGGAAGGGGAAGTTTTATGAGATCTTCGAAAATGACGCCAGTGAGTAACAGCCATAGAGAGCCTGATGGGAAGTGCTAACGAATTGTTTAGCTGTTGGTAACCAGGAGTTCGATCTGAAGATGACTGCAAGGGTAAATATGAGCATGGTGGGTGTACCAGAGTATACATTCGACATGTGGGCAGCACAGTTCATTGCCAAAGGATATAAAGTAGCTAGGGTAGACCAAGTGGAGAGTGCATTAGGAAAGGAGATGCGAGAAAAGGCTGGAGGAAAGGCCGACGCTATCATCAAGAGAGAGTTAAGCTGTATCTTGACTGGGGGAACATTGGTAGAAGAGGGGATGCTACAAGATGAAATGAGTGTCTATTGTGTCTCAATCAAGGTATGTATCCTCTTGTATGTAAGTTACGGCGGTCAGTACTGATTACCCTCAGGAAGCTGTAACTGCAGAAGGATGCCCCTGCTTTGGTATCGCTTTTGTTGATACAGCTACGGGCGCCTTTCAACTCACCGAGTTTGAGGACGACCTGGAATTCACCAAGTTTGAGACATTTGTGGCACAGATACGCCCCAAAGAGCTGATCCTAGAGAAGAATAACATTTCTATGAAAGCCATTCGAATCCTGAAGACTAATACTGCCCTCACAACCATCTGGAACAAGCTAGCACCTGGCAAAGAATTCTGGGAGGCGAGAACGACACTCCGGGAAATCATATCTGCAGAGTATTTCTCGGAGGGTGAGCCCGAGAATATGGATAAGTGGCCACAAATTCTGGTAGACTCACAGGATAAGGAATTGGTTTTTTCCGCACTAGGTGGTTTGTTGAACTATTTGCAACATTTGAAGGTTGATAAGGACTTGGTGAGCATTGGGAATTTCACGTGGTATGACCCAATTAGGAAAGCTACGAGCTTGGTTCTTGATGGGCAAACTTTGAAAAATCTCGAGGTTTGTCCTTGATTTACGCTAAATTCACTACCTGAGCTAATTGCATCCCAGATATTTGCCAATTCCTTTGATGGAAGTACCGATGGTACCTTGTTCACTCTTCTCAACCGTTGTATCACACCATTCGGTAAGCGTATGTTTCGTCAATGGCTGTGTCACCCTCTAGCAGACCCAAAGAAGATCAACGCAAGGCTCGATGCTGTCGATGCACTTTTAGCAGACGAGACCTTCCGTGAAACCTTTGTCTTGCAACTCAGCAAACTACCTGATCTGGAACGTCTCATTAGTCGTATCCATGCAGGAAGTTGCAGTCCAAAGGACTTTGTTCGTGTTTTGGAGGGATTTGAGCAGATTCGAGATGCTATGACAGAGCTGTCGGCTCATGGTGAAGGGGATGGGCTGATTGGACAGCTGGTGTCGAGTTTACCAGATTTAGCTGGGCATTTGAAGCCCTGGGAGACTGCGTTCGATAAGGAGAAGGCGAAGAGGGATAATGTTTTGGTGCCGGAGAGGGGCGTGGAAGAGGAGTTTGATCAGAGTCAGGATACGATTGAGGGGATTATGGAACAGCTATCTAATTACTTGAAAAAGTATCAAAAGGATTTCAAGTAAGTTACCCTGAACCCGTATTTGTGGACACAGATGCTAAAGCTCTATTAGGTCCAAGGAAATAGTCTTCCGAGACGTAGGCAAGGAAATATATCTTGTCGAGATACCTGTGAAGATCAAAGGCGTTCCGAAAGGTTGGCCCCAAATGTCTGCTACTGCAAAGGTGAAGCGCTACTGGCCTCCAGAGATTAAGAAGCTCGTCCGATCTCTCCAGGAAGCCCAAGAAACCCACAGCCAGATTGTCAAAGGCGTGCGAGCCAAATTTTGCGTTAGGTTCGATAAAGACTATAGCATCTGGCTACAGACAGTGGGGGTTGTCGCCCAGCTAGATTGCTTGATTAGTCTTAGCAAGGCATCTGTTGCTTTGGGAGAGCCGCGCTGCAGACCGTCCTTTGTGGAGGGTGAGAATGAGAGGAGTGTAATCCATTTTGAGGAGTTGAGACATCCGTGTATGTTGCCGATGATTGGAGAGTTTATCCCAAATAATATTCATCTTGGGGGAGGGTCAGCCAAAATTACACTTCTTACAGGAGCGAACGCTGCTGGGAAGTCGACAGTGTTGAGGATGGTAAGACTCTTGTGAATCTCCAGTGTGAAACTCAACTGACATTTTCCGCGTAATAGTCCTGCGTTGCAGTCATCATGGCCCAAATCGGCTGCTATGTCCCCGCCAAATCTGCCCACCTTACCCCCGTCGACAGGATCATGTCTCGCCTCGGCGCAAACGATAACATCTTCGCCTCCCAATCAACTTTCTTCGTCGAGCTCGCCGAAACTAAAAAAATCCTCTCCGAAGCAACTCCTCGGTCCCTCGTAATCCTCGACGAACTTGGACGTGGTACATCCTCCTACGACGGTGTAGCCGTCGCACAATCCGTTCTCCACCACATCGCCACGCATATCGGCTGCGTAGGTTTCTTCGCTACCCACTACCACTCCCTTGCGACTGAATTCGGGCAGTACCATCCAGAAATTACATGTGGAAGAATGAAAATCGAGGTGGATGAGGTGAAAAAGAGAATTACGTTTTTGTATAAACTGGAAGAGGGGGTTGCGGAGGGGAGCTTTGGAATGCATTGTGCAACTATGTGTGGGATTCCGAGGGCCATTGTAGATAGGGCTGAGGAGGCAGCGAGGATGTTTGAGCATACGAGTAGGTTGAAGGAGAGATTGGAGAGGGGTAAGGGAAGGGAGGTTTCGGTGCCGTTAGGGGTACAGAGTGATTTTGCGTGGTTGGCTAGAGGGAAGGGAGAAGTGAGTGAGGATGCGCTGGAGGTGTTGATGAAGGCGATTGAGGCGTTGTGATGATGGAATTTATATTATCCTGCTTTTTGTTTGTGATGTTCGTTTTGGTTGCGGAAAGGTATGGCTGGTATATCACTTTGTCTGTCTTTGCTGCGCTACTTTGTGCAGTCTGCATGTCTGGGTTGGTGCGTGCATGGCTTGTTTGGGGAGGCTTCGTTATATCTTTTGTTTTTTTTTTTGCTTAAAGCGTGGGACTTATGGTTGATGAAATCTAGATACGACAATATATGATTAAAGATCCGTTTAATATCCAAAATCGCGAAATGGCTTTATACGTATGGTGCGAGTCATGTGTTTCGGGTGAATGGCATGGTTCAGGGTAATGCCTGACTCTCCAGCTGTTCAACTTCCACCGCCATCTCCTGTAGATCCTCGATAGGGAACCAGAGTTGGGTTCTTATTTCTACAAAGTTCTAATATTTAAATCCCATTCACACATAGCCCTCATCAATTAAAAACCCTATAGAACTCCCGGAGATTAACACTCCCTACACATAGCGCATGGCTATATAATAAGCTACGCCGCAGTAACAAATGCCCTCAAAGTCTTGATAAGTTCTCCCCCATTCTTTCTCAATAGATCTGTAGCTCTGGGCTTTGGGAGTTCGAGGTGCTCCATCTATGCAGTGCGGTTGCCATCAGCCATTCCCCATCCATGCGAGGGGGGTAAGACGAGAGACTTACGATAAAAGCCACATCCTCAGCTTTAACTTTGATCGCAACAGCGGGCTTGGAGGTGGGTGCTGGAGCGGGGGCGGAGGTGATTGATCCGAGGGCGGCGCCTAGTGCAGAGGGGTCGGTAGTAGCACTGCTGTTGCTGGGGGCGTCGTCCGTGGAGGAGACGGTGCTGGTGGATTCCATAGCGGAAAGGGCTTTGTGGCGCTTGAGGTCTTCGGCATTGGTGGGAAGGGGAGGAGGGGATTCACGTCCAGACATATTGGAGGTTGCGGGGGAGAGGGTCGGACTTGGGCTTGGGGTTGGTAGTTGTGTTGGTGGTTCGATGTAACTCATGCATGGATGCATATAAATATATATGTATATATTTTCTTTATCAAAATATTACCTCCGTGGGGAGTGGAGAAACAGCAACCATTGGGGGGTTATGCGGATGATTACAACCACTGCCTGGGCGAGGAAACTGAGTCTCCAAGATATATAGTTTAATACGAAAGTTTACACATCTTTGTGGTTTTGTGTAAATAAGAATTTATTATTAATAGAGCCTTGAACCTGATTAACCACTTTCTCAGCGACCTCAAGAATAGGCACGATTAAACAACAGTCAAATGAAGCAAGGCTGTGGAGGAAAGTATAGCCAGTATAGATTAACAGATTTCAGGAAAGGACTTTCAGTGATATAATTTTGGGCCCGAGTGTTGTAGATCGTATGCATTTACAGTTTCGCAGTTTCAAAGGATAACCGTTACATATACTGAATCCGCCGAGTCCAGCCTCAAAAAGCCGATCGAGTTATCCTGATCAATTCACTTCAATTATCCGACTACGTACGTATGTGGTACAAGCTCTGAAGCCCGAATATATCAAAGGACTCTATAAAACAAACAACCTACTCCAATGGCAAGCCCCATAGTCCAGCTGCCCCTCAGCGAAGGAGCCAAAAGCGCAGCAGCTCTGCTCTCTGCACCAAGCGACGGGACAAAGAGCAGTATGAAGGAAGTCACCATACCTTCTATGGAAGCGAAGAGGGAGAAGAAGGAGGAATGGTCACCAACCTGTGAGCTGGCTTTCTCAGATATCTAACCACTGTTCAACTACATGATGAAAGCTAATGTGATGTTCGGTCCAAAAGCCTGGCAGTCCAAACCCATGAAACAATCCGTCATCTACTCCAACCAAGTCGCCGTCGAAAACTCCCTCAAGAAACTCGAGTCCCTCCCTCCTCTAGTCTCCCCCCACGAAATCATGAAGCTCCGGGCTGAGCTCAAAGAGGTAGCATTAGGGAATAAATTCCTCCTGCAAGGCGGGGATTGTGCAGAGTTGTTCGATTACTGCTCTACAGAGCCTATCGATGGGAAGATCAAGGTGCTCTTGCAGATGTCGCTTGTGCTCGTCTGGGGAGCGAGGATCCCCGTGGTGAGGATCGCAAGAATGGCGGGCCAGTTTGCAAAGCCGAGAAGTTCCCTGACCGAGGTGGTGGATGGGAGGGAGATTCCGAGTTTTAGAGGGGATAATATTAATGGATATTTGCCAAGTGAGAGGGAGCCGGATCCGGGGAGATTGGTTAGGTACGTTACTACACTTCCGGTTTATCCAAAACCTCCCCATCTATACTAATATCTGCTGCCCCCTCCCCCTCCCCCCTCAAACAGCTCCTACTTCCACTCCGCCGCAACCCTAAACTACCTCCGCTCCCAGCTCTCTTCCGGCTTCGCCGATCTCCACCACCCCTTCACCTGGACCCTCTCGCACGTCCAATCCGACCAAATCCGCACGGAGTATCAATCCATCGTCAACTCCATCACCGACGCCCTCTCCTTCATGCATACCATCGGCGCTGATACCTCCCCTATCATCAACACCGCAGACTTCTACACCTCGCACGAGGGGCTCCTCCTCGAATACGAGCAATCCCTCACGCGGCTCCTCCCGGATCCGACGGACGGGGTCCCGAAATACTTCAACACCTCCGCACACTTCCTCTGGATCGGCGACCGCACCCGCCAACTCGACGGCGCACATGTGGAATACTTCCGCGGCATCCAAAATCCCATCGGAATCAAAATCGGCCCGTCCATGGCCGGAGAAGAACTAATTCGCATCCTAGACATCGTCAACCCCACCAAGGCCATAGGCAAAGTCACCCTCATCACCCGCTACGGCGCAAACAAGGTCGCACAAAAACTCCCTGAGCACATCAAAGCCGTGCAATCCTCCGGCCACATCCCCGTCTGGCAATGTGACCCTATGCACGGAAACACATTCACCTCCCCCCCGCCACACTCCCTTAAAACTCGCAAATTCGCAGATATCATCTCCGAGCTGAGTGAGTGTCTGCTGATACATAAACACCATGGGAGTAGGCTTGGTGGATTGCATTTAGAGCTCACTGGTGAGAATGTCACGGAGTGTGTGGGCGGTAGTGAGAGGCTGGAGGAGAATGAGCTCAATAGGAGGTACGAGACGTATTGTGACCCAAGGCTGAATATGAATCAGGCGCTGGATGCAGCGTTTTTAGTAGCGGCGTATTATAGGGAAGGAGGGGTGGGAGGGGTGGGGATTGGGGTGGCGGATATGTAAGAGGGAGGTAGGGAGAAATGTGTGTGGGGAGTAGGCGGGTGTATGCACTTGTACTGGCTTTTGTCTTTTTTTGTGCAAGTTCAAGCAATCAGGTAAGAGAAAAGAGTTACCCTGAATCTCATTCTGTATCCTGGTACTCTAAGCCAGAATTTAAACCACCTTCAAACTTACAAAACATTAAGAAATTTTTAATTACCATTAACGACACCCAGGTATCATCAAGCAGCTCATTCAGCGGTAAAAATACAGCCATCAAAACAAACTTAAAAAAAAAAAACAATCCCGAAGCCAGCAAGTGATACTGTATATATGGTACAACCTCCACCCCAGTCATTCCAGTCACACATGATATATTTCCAGCGACAAAAAAGTGCTGAAGCGATGACCCAAGTTTATCACAGGTAGTCAGACACCAGCCCAGAAACAAGCCGAAAAAAAACCCCGCTTATAATATACCCCCATCAGCATCCATACCAATTACCCTCATTCCCAACAAAACTTTCTTCGATACCGTATAACGTATGATCGCGCCTATATCCTCTCCTCCCGTCGATCCCAACGAAATCCCCTTTCAAATCCCATCAGTCTCATCCCCCTCACCATAGCTATCCCTCACCACCTTCTCCTGTGCCCGCCCGAACTGCCTATCAGCTTCCTTCCCCTGTCTCTTCAAATGCCTCGCAATCAGCGTACTCGTGTCCTCCTCCACCTCACTCGTCTCATCCAACAACGAAATCTCATTCTCTCCACCCCTGCTCATATTCACATTCGACATATCCCTTATATGCCCCCTATACTCGTCCGAGTCGTCTACATCCTCCACCTCCACCAACTTGCCATTCCGTTTAGGGGCTGTATACTCAAAAACACCTTCCGCCTCCGAGTCCGCACCACCCATAAAGTTGACTGAGTACGCAGGGGCCTTGCCTTTCGCAGCACTGCTAGAGGAGGGTTTGGCGCGATCATTAACTTGTGACCGGGTGCTAATGAACTCCTCGGCAACATCGTACAGCGCGTAAATCATATCGCACTTCCAGTCCATTTCCGCAACCATATCGTTGATTTCGCGGGTGATTTCTTTCCTTCTCCTCTTTCCCTTAGTCGGGTCAAGAGAGAGAAACTCCTCAGCCTTTTCTTGGTATGCCCTGTGTGGCATTGTCAGCATATATGCACTTTGATAACGTTCAGGTAACATACATCTTCAAATGAACAAACTCATCCTGCAGCCCACGAACGACATTGCTCAACTGCTTTCCCGCAGGCTTAGATGGCCTAAGGGTGCTAGGTTCTTGATATCCCCCATTACGCTCCTGTCCTCCAGCGGGCTCAACCCCATGAGTGCGTGCCATAGTCCTGCTTTCCTCTTGTAAAGATTGCATTTCACGTCGAGCACAAACAGTGCAAGACAGTGGGTCATGCTCTGCCTCGACATCAATCACAGACTTGATATGGTCTGGAATGACAGGAGGTGGGGGAAGAGTACTCTCCTGCTTGCCAAAGTCAAACTCACGAGTATGTTTGCTGTTGCTTGAGTTGTTGTGCTTGCGGGCAGTGCTGGAAGTGGCGTCAAACCCCCCGGGAGACCCAGCCTTCGCTGAGGAAGATTGGACGGGAGCTTGGGTGGCCACAATGGCTGGGGCTGCCAATGGGCGTTGCTCAATATTCACTGCTCTCTCTCTTGATGGGGAAATCTCAGAGGTGTCACCCTCCTCGTAGTAAACCACCTTCTTGATCCTCCGCTTCTTCGGCTTTGAAATACCGCCGAGGGCGTTAGTCACCTTCTGTGCTGTTTCAGCCTCACTTATATAGATCACTGAAGTCGGAGGGGCCGAGAGAGGGCGGGGTGGGAGCCTCTTGGTGTTTATTGTAATGGTCTCCTCACAACGTGAGGCCGCGGATTCTGGGTATCTCTTGGAGGTAACTGAAGCCCCAGTCTTCCTCTTTACGCTGGTAGTCGGCTTGTTGCCCACAATCTCCCTGATCCTCTCCATCTCAGCATTGGTAGCGGCAGCGCACTTCTCCGCTTCCTTCCTGCGGCGCCGTTCTTGGTCTATCTCGTCTGCGATGCGGCGGATATAATTACCGTCGACAGTGTACGCTGTCTCGTTAGCATCGTCAGGTGAGGATGCACTCTTGGTAACCTCTTTGATTGTGGTCTTCACAGTTGGCTTGCTCATGTTATCAGCTATAATCTCCTTTTGAACAGGTACGATGGTAACAGTTGCAGGAGCCGAGTGAGTAGTAGTCCAAGTAGTTGCAATAGACCTCCTCTTAGCTAATGACTCCGGAACAGCCCCAGATTGAGCGAGCAACTCGGGCTTCAACCTCTCGAGTTCCCTCATAACTACTTCAGCCACTTCGTTATCCTGCTCGAGTCTGGTGCCATTCCTCTTCTTCTCTGTTTCATTCAATCTCTTTTGAAGACCGTTAATCGCCTCTCTGGCGATGCCCTCGGCTTCACGCGCCTTGTCAACACGCCTCCGCAAAACCTGCTCCTTTGTCTTCCATGCCTCCCGTTCTAAGTTCACCTTCTCCTCATACTCCATCTTCTCAACGTGCAGCGCATTGAGTTGGTCACGAAGTTTTTCATTCTCACCCTGGAGATGCCTCTGCGAGGCGATAGCAGCAGCAGCAGAATTGACTGCGGAATTGCGTTCGTCCTGCATGTTCTTGAGAGCTATTTTTGTAATCTCAAATCTGTGGGAGACTTCGTCGATTTGAGTCTTGTATGAAGTGATGGTATTCTCCAACTCTAAACAAAGAAAACATTAGCTCGTGTTTACAAACCAAAAAAAAAGTCGCGGATATACTGTGTTGACTCAACCTCCGACAGGGTGAACCTCTGTATATACGAGGGGGATTCCGACTTACTCATTTTCTCAACCATAAAAGCAATTTTCGACCGCTCTTTATCTTCAGCATTTTCTCGAAGAGCCTCCGTATCCGCATTTGAGCTGCCAGCTGCGGTGATGGGACCTGATTTCTTTGTTCTTGCAAGCTCCTCCTCGGCAACCCTAGCTCGTTGGTATTCCTTCTCATACTTCTGGCGAATTCTCCTGAGCTGTTCTTTCAAGTCTTCACACCTCTTCTCGGTAACAGACTTTTGCTCGCCAAGAGCAGTCATCTTGTCCTGAAGGAGCTGCATGGCCATCAAGATAGCTCTATTATCCTGAGGCACTGGGATAGACTCGATCGGCTTATGTGAAGGTGGCTGTCCATAAGGGTTTCTCTTGCGAGCAGAGGCAGTGGTATTGTAGATTCTCGTAGCCTCTGAGTTGATCAGCTCCGAGATACCAGCAAGGTTTGGAAGAAGGAATGATTGCTCATTTGTGTTGTTTTGGTTGGTGAGGTCCACGGTTTCATCATATGTTGGAGGATCCTGCAAGGCATTCAGACTGTGTCCATCGAGACCGAGCTCATGAATAAAAGCTGCAGTGGACTTGAAGCTCCTGGGTACCTCACCAGCAGCAGCAGTAGAGGTAGCAGTAGGTGCAGTAGACGATTTCCGTCTAGAGTTGGCAGCATCCTTTACCTCGACAGCCCTCATGGAAGCCTTGAGAGAAGGACCGCGTGTCCCACCAAGTGTACTACCTCCTGCAGATCTCGACACCTTTCGCACCTTTTGAGAGACAATATCACCAAGGCTTGCAACACTAGATGCATCGTCCTCAACCCGGTTTGCTCGACAGGCTATATTGTTGCGGGCTGCTCCACTGGTGATCTGCTCGGTGGTCTTTCGTGGCTTGCTTCCAGTGCTGCTCTCACTGATCTGCCTAATGGACTTCTTAGGCACAGGCTTAGACAAATCAAAGGTGTCCTCCTCCATCAGCCTATTTTTTGGATGATCTTTATTTTCGTTGGTAGGGATGACGTTCTTGTTGAGAGGGAGGACAACCTCCGAGGTGTCAGACCTAATACTATTTTGGTGTGACTGTCTCGGTATCGGGGAGGCCATTTCTCTTCCGGCAGTAGCATACGCCTCACTCAGCTTTTTCGATGCTGTCGTCCTGGCTGCACCTCTCATCGAAAACGGTGCCCTGGCGTAATCCTGAGAGCTCAGGTTCTTCTCCCTAGCACGCCCAATCTCGACAGACTCTTCAGTAAAATCGTTAGCCATGGAAAAATCAGCAAACTCGGCAGCTAGTATCCTAGAGTTGACCTGTGGGCTCGACTGAAGCATGCTTGCGTTGAAGTTGACTTTGCGTGTTGACGTTGCTCTGGCGTCGTTTTCAATATCGAAAGTGTTTGTGTCGTCGTCAAGAAATGGGCGCCCGGCGTTCTCGAGGCCTGAGACAGACGAGGAAGAGAATGAGGGATGGTCCAGGCCATGATCCAGTTCGCGTTGCAGACGCAGACGGTCGCGTTCGAACGAGGCCTGGCGAGGGAAGGAGGTAAAGTGCTCGTTAGTGAAGCCGGTAGTATCGCCTCCAAAATCATAAGCCATATTCCCCAATCTCCAGTCGCCGGCCTACTGCCGATTGGTTGTTGTAGGTGGATGTTCTGTTGATGCCGAGATGATGAGGGAGTTCAGTGATGGGAAGTGTGTAGTACACGGCTGGCTGGGAAGACCTGTATAGAGATGAGAGGAGTGTAATGTTGACAAGTAGGATGATGCTGCAAAAGCATAACAATTGTGTTTTTCTAAATGGGCGTCGGGCGTTGGGCGTCTCGACTAGTTGAATAAGGTGGGAGGAGGAGTGGGGTCGGCACGCTGTTGATGCGGGTCGGCTTGTCGAGGTTGCTGGGAAGACGAGAATTTTCCTTTGTTTGTTTTTGTTTTGGTATTTGGCGGGGACGGGGTGCAATGAACCGCACCTCTGGAATGTCTACGATATCCGTAGGTACATGTATCTATGATATCCTTAAGTATATGCTGCCATATGCTATCCTATAAAATATATAAGATAATATGGTCAACTCTAGTCTGATTACTCGACGGCCATACCTTTGTTGATACTGCAATTTTAATAAATAAAACTCCCGTCGTTGCAGGAAAGACCGCCAAGACCATCCATCACGTGAGCATACACCCGCCTTCCCTCCCATCGCGCAACTGAACAAAACAATCGCGAGTTTCTAATCTCCACCGTGTCAACTGGAGGTCTAACCCTCCCCTCCGCAAGCATGTCTTCATCCCGTGAGCGCCATTCCTCGCCCCACGGCCATCTCCGCGATACCGCCGGATAAGCTAATTGGCGAAACAGAGGCACAGAGACAAGAGCGACTGCAAGCCAGGCTAAGGGGAGCTGGGTGGGTTACCTAATAATTGAAGGTACCTGTGTTCCAGTACTGACGGGCCAACTCTCCAGGACCACTGCCTTCTCTGGAGGATTTAGCTTTGGCTTTACTCTACCGCAAGAGTCGCCGCCGCCACGAGAACCACCATCACTGCCGGATTTAAGCACAGCACTGCCACCCCCCCCGTCTCCCCCCCCGAAAGAACCAACTCCCCGCCAGGCCACCCCGAAGCAAACCCTACCAACCAGATCTTCCCCTAGGCTTAGCAGCGGCCCAGTTGAAACTCCCTTACAACGATCGACCCGCTCCTCAAGCCGACTCTCGGGTGTATCATCACGGCAGCAGAGCGCTCGAAGCTCTGTCCAGCGCAGTTTTGGGCAGAAACGGAAACAGTCCGATATTACACAAGATGAGACGCCACTCCAGCGGGCCAGTATCACTGCGAGTACCCTACAAGACAATACCATAAACACACTACTTTCTTCCCCCGTAACAGCGGCGTCTACAGTACTACGTACTGGGGAAGTAGCAGCGGTCACTCCGCAGACAAGAGGGCAGCTAGGGAGGCAGCCTTCTCGAGAAAAGCTCCTTACGCCTGGGGATGGTGTTGCTACGAGATTATTTGGTATGGAGAGCGGGGTACGGTCGAATGGCTTTATTAGCCCAACGCGGGGGGATGCGTTTCAGGGCCTGGAGAATGAAGCGGAAGATGAGGATGAAGACGAAGTTCTGTTAAACACGGCATCTCTCGCTGGAGAAATATTGGAGAATTTTGCGAAGGAGGAAGGGGGGGCAGGGGATGATACTACCGTGGAGGATGGACTGGAGGAGGAGGAGGAAGGTGAGGAGGAGGAAGGTGAGGAGGAGGAAGGTGAGGAGGAGGAAGGTGAGGAGGAAGAAGAGGTTGAAGAGGGAGGTGAAGCTGAAGAATCTTCAATTAACCGCGCCAGAACCCCAAGGAGTGCCAAACGCCGGAAAGTCATGCCAGAAGCACCTCCCGAAGAAGGGGAGGCAGAATTTGAGGAGGAACGGGAGTTAGCTGAAGAAGAAGATGATGACCCCGCAAACTCCACACCAAATCCCACACCAAATCCCCGAACCAAATCCCGAAATCCCCTACCCCTTCCGTCCCCAAAACTCCCCATCTCCAAGCCCACAAAGCCCGCCCCCCCACCCGGCCGCCGCGAAACCATTGAAATCACAGTCCACCGTCTCTCCAAGCCCAAATTCAAATCAAAATCCCACCCCCAACCCAAACAAAAAGCCCTCTCCATTAACCCCCTCGACGTACTCTCCCAAATCTTCAAGGAAATACTCAAAAAGCAATACAAGAAACTCGATTCCCCCGCTGCCAAGCTCGCACTCGAGGTCTTTGCAGATGAGATCGAGGTGCGATTATTGGAGCATACGGATACGCTGAATACGACACTGCAGGCAGCGAAGGAGCTAAGGAGATATCAGAAGGTGAAGCAGGAGAAGAGGGAGGAGTTGATGGCACTGAGAATGGAGTTGGGGAAGGTGGAGGGGGAGATTGATGAGGTTAGGAGAAGGTTTGAGAAGGATAGTAGGGAGAGTAATGTTTGTTTGGTCCCCCACCATCGGAAATACCTACGCCTCTTAATAGCTGTCAGGGTGATAGCTAACACATCCCACCCGGCAGAGCAAACACTCCATCTCCCAGCGCCTTGAAACCATCACCGCCTCCCTCGACCTCCGCCGTGCACATATTCTCGCCAGTCCCTCCCCCTCCATCAACCTCGAAGGCTCTGTCGACCTCCTCCTCCGCAAACTCTCTAGTGAAGTAACCTCCTCCCGCCGCCACCGAGCCAAGCCCGAATATGACCTTGAGGGGCTTGAAGATGACGGTGAAGACATGGATGAAATTTTCGAGGAAGAAATGGGTGTTGGTGGAGATGGATTGGAGACAGGGAGCCTTTTGGAGAGAGTCAGGGGGTTTAATAGGTTTTTGGAGAGGGTGGAGAAGGTGGTTAGGGAGGCGCATGCGAGGAGAACGGGAGAGGGGAGGTAATGTACTGAAGGGGGGTACATGGGAGTGGAGTAGTCTGGTTCATACATATTGTTTAGGTGGCTGTTTTTTCTTGGGGCATTATTGTGCTTCCCGGAGTGCTGGAGTTTACTTACCCTGCTTGATTTGTCACATGGACTCACGGAAAATAATTAGAGCCTGGAGTATCCGAGTCCATTTTACCATATCTTTTTTCTTATTCCTTATTGCAAACTACCCCGACATGGATATCCTACCTTCTATGCATCGTCATATTCACCCACCTCTCCACCCCTCCCTCCTCCACCCTCCGCACCCGACACATCTGGCACCCAACCAACTGGCCTCTCCCT
>Ga0307514_10001935_pt1 | contig 22643 bp, 17 predicted proteins | sample 16_EM_MG_FD_203088 | JGI IMG/M metagenome (GOLD analysis project Ga0307514, IMG submission 203088) | Populus trichocarpa ectomycorrhiza microbial communities from riparian zone in the Pacific Northwest, United States - 16_EM | ecosystem: Host-associated > Plants > Roots > Unclassified | place...
TGAACGCATCCACGCCCAACTTGGGGTTGGGGCACACAGCCACGCCCACTCCCAAGTTGGGTCTGGACGCGTCCATGCCAAACCACAAGGTGAGCATGTAGGCGTCCACGCCCACCCCCAAGTTGGGCTGGACGCGTCCGCGCCCAACCACACGTGTTAATGTAATAACTGGGAATTTTGATTTTTTTTTTATAAATAATCAAACTAGATTTTTCCTAGTCATGAACGTAATTAACTGTTTCAAGTTTAAAAACAGTGATGCCAAGAAATTCAATCAATAAACATGATCAACTCAATAACTATGGGAAATATGAAGAAATTAAATTTTATTGAACTATCAGGCTTAAGTGAAGAATAGACTTGGCCTGCTTGCTCTTGAGCCATCAATTACAAGTGCTTAGAGCCAACAAAATGGCATGAGTTATGATTTAACAACAGTGAACTTTAGTTCAATCCACTTGAAAGATTCTTGCCCACATAATAGACAATGGATATGTTCTTGAAATTTGCTACAAACTGATGGTGATCGTCTTCCTTTCCTCTAAGTGGTTGACCATTTACTGTCAAAGTCGATAATGAAGGTACGAATTTCCATTGGAGCAAGTTCAACAACCAAAGTAGAAAGATCGATTGGTCCTCCTCTAACAACCTTAGGCTCTTGTGTAGAAGAGCCCTCTGCTTCCCAGACCAGCCTCTTCTTTTCAGTTTCAGCTCTTTCTTGATTGGCGGATAAGCTTGTTTCTGTTAATCTTTTTCATCTGGAAGTTGAATAGAACATTGATAACACAACTAATTGCTTGTAAGTATGGATTGATATCGCCATGCATCTAGTTGTTTTTACCTTTTTAGCTTTTAACACCTTTATCAGCTCCACACTTGCCATAACAGATAGATCCTTGTCCTCTCCAATCTTGCATTTGAAATGAGAATTTAGAGAATGAGTCTATAGAAACAAGGAGGCTTGTTGCTCAAAATCCACATAATAACAAGTTTCATCAGTACCAGTGAAACTTTTCAAGGCTCAGTCAAGGCATCGAGGTTGGTATAATGAAGAGGTAGATTTTATATGAAAATTTGAAAGAAAGGAACTGTGGAAACCTCATATAAGTGTGCCAAGCGAAGGAGAACTGTTCCATCATCCAGCTCCTGTGGAATTCAAGAAAATTAGCTCAAACATTGAAATCCAACTCTTTTACCAGGGAAAGAGATATACACCTGGAGACTTGTAATTGCAACTTTGTCAGGTAAAACACAGGAGGGATCCATCCCAGAAAAAAGTTGCCACATGAGAATTTGTCCAAGTCTCTCCATCCTGCAAAATGGTGATTAAATCTATATGAATTGTAGATTAATATCAATAGGAACAAGAATACATCCATATCTTTGTTTCACCTGCAGCTCTGCGAAGGCCAAGATGAATGGAGAATACATCTCCTGACCATAGGATCGAGGCCACCTAGCACCTTCTCCTAAAGGGTCTGTTCTGAGTGAATACTTTCCCAGTATCTGTGAAAGGTAAGATTACCAAATAAATGGTTGCCAAAAGTTGCAGTGAAAACTGAAATCAATATTGCCAAAAGTACTGGTCAACTGTCTTTAACCAACCAACATCATCATGTGTGTGAGGCACCAAATGGACATTAAGCTAGCCAGGAACAATTTTAGATGTTGTGTCATAAACCATGTACTTCGATTCTACACATGAAATCAACAGTAATAGCAGAATCAAAAAGCATTTTTGAGTGTCCATAAAGATGTTTCCTGGTCTGATGGAACTAAAGTTCAAAAGAGAGTTTTGATTATGTAGGAGGGTATATACATGACAAGCGTTAGTATTAAAGAAGAACACCATTTGTTGTCTTGTTCTTGTTTTTTAATGAAAGGAAGTTGAAGTGCTAGAATTTTAAAAAGGAACAAGGTAGGTAAAGTGCTTATCATTTGTTGTTAATTACTTGCTGCAGAAGAACATGAGCTATGGCTATTGGCGTGCTTCATTTTTAGCATAAAAAAAACATGTCACCTTCTTGTCAGTGAATGCTGTTTGTAAGCAATGTGTGGCCTATCCTGTAATCAAAGACATGTCGCCTGCGATGAAGATGTGACTTCCAAGCACCAATGAATCTTCGAGTGCAGGAATGTTTGAAAATTTTCTGTTTATTTTCTAACACGGAAATTTTAGTCAGAACAGCTTTTATTTTTATCTTTTTGGATGGTGAATAATTTGCAAGATGATAGGAAAGTGGATTTTCCTTGACTTCAGATACATCAGATGAGAGAAAATTGCAAAGAGCATAATGTTGAAGATTAGCTAAACTTATTGATACATCAATGAGATAAATTTTATTTGAGTAGCTACACATGAGGAGCCTGAACAAGATCTACATTTTGGAAAGCTTACAAACATTTGATATCAACAATAAGAACCAAAAATGACTTTCAGAGCCAAGAAATTTGGTTAAAGAACATGATCCGATGGCAAGAATTTTTCTTGCACAAAGAGAAATTCTGGTCTTGTAGTTATCAAATTTAATCAAAGGTGATATGGAAGGTACGAATTTCCATTGGGGCGAGTTCAACAACTAGTGTTGTTGGATCGATAGGTCCTCCCCTCACCACTTTAGGTTCTTCTCCTGAAGAGCCTTCTACTTTCCAGACTAGCCTCTTCTTCTCCATTTCTACTCTTTCTTGGTTGGCTGATAAACTTGTCTCTGTTATCTTGCTGATCTGATAATCGTAGAAAATTAAAGCATTATGAAAAAAATTCAATTTTCTTTCTTTGCCGGCAAGCATGAAAACTTTTACTCATTCTTCTACCTTCTTATTTGGGAACACCCTTTTCAGTTCTACACTTGCCATTACTGACAGATCCTTGTCCTCCCCAACCTCGAAGCATCAAAAGAAACAAAGATTAAAGAATACAGGGCTGAATTGACATACAAAAGAAGATGGGAATGGTTTCCTCATAAGAACACACTAACTTTTAAGTTGAAAGATAATTTTCATAGAAAAGCATGGCAGAGGGGAATTTTTCTCATGAATCCTAAGAAGAAACATAAGTAAAATTATGCCACTGGAAAAATCATGTGATACAAATGTCAACAGATCATCAAATAAATTTCAGTAGTTAAAAAATGAGGATCATGTGAACTGGTAAAAGAATAAGCAGCAATCTAGGCGAACATATTCTGCAGTTGCATCAAGCATTTCATGAATAAGTTACAGTTACAGTGTATGACTCAAAAGATTAAAGATATTTTCCTCCATTTTCTAGAACTATGAAAAGGCAATCTGCATACCTCATATAAGTGTGCTAACCGAAGGAGAACCTTTCCATCATTCAACTCCTGCGGAGTAAAAGAAAAGGTAAAACACTTTAACTCAACAAGGAATACCTGGTATTTCTATTTGGCACACATTCATAGTATAATATGGGAGACAAATCAAAGCAACTTTCCAATTTCAGTCACCATTAGAGAGTTCAAAGTTTGACGAATCAAAGCAACTAGTTTGGTGATCCATCCAATAGAAGACCATGGACCTGTTTAGTTTACTGTTTTCTGATTTTTCTAAGAGAGGCCCTAATTGTCCTTACCACTTGTCCAGTCTTATCTAGAAAGGGCAGGAGAGATATGCACCTGGAGGGTTAATATCACAACATTGTCAGGTAGAGCATAAGAGGGGTCCATTGCGGAAAAGGTTGCTATATGAGAGCTTGCCCAACTATCTCCATCCTGAAAAACGAGAATGATACATCTATGAGTTACAGACTGACTTTACTGGAAACAAATGCTGGAGTATTTTTCTTCACCTGCTCTGCGAAGGCTAAGAGTAAGGGAGAATATATCTCTTGACCATATGATCGACGCCACTTGGCACCCTCTCGTAAAGGATCTATTCTGAGGAAGTACTTTCCTACGATCTGTAAAATGTATGATTACCAAGAAAACTGAACATGACATGAAAGGTTTCAGTGAAGTCTAAAAACTATGGCAAGTTAGTTTGTGCTTACGGTCAATCCTCTGCAATCTTCAAGAACACAAACTGTTTCATTTAGTGCCTCTCCAACACCCCTGGCATCATCAAAAAGGAACCTCCTGTTGGGGAAAAAAAAAGCAAACTAAATATGCTTGTAAAGTAAAGTATAAAAATTGATAACACTATGGAAAAAAAGATGAACATGATTAAGAGAAAGAGGAGACGAGACCTGTGGAGCATTAATTCCAACTGCCCATCCACAATACTTGATCCCCCCACAGATCGATCAACTAGGACGGAGAACTCTGAGCTATTATCTTGCATATAAAGCCCGAGATTAATCTGAACGGAGAAAAGAAAAGAAGAACTTAGTGATTTGATGCCTGCAAGAGAAAATCGAACTACATACAAATGCATGAGCATGCACATATAATTTTCAAGTTGATTTTTGAGAATTGATTGTTGAACTGTTCAGATATTAGAAGGAAGCTAACATCATGCTAAACCAAACTAGTACATTGGCCTGCGCTTCGCAGTAGGTTGATATTAATTTTGTTTAAAATAATTTGGGTTTGACGGCAATAAAAGACTTAAGAGTGTTGGGTCTCATAGTCATGCCAAACCTAAAAAATTTGGGTTTGGCGGCCATGCCAGTTCTAAGACAGTTGGGTTTGGAGGCCATGCCGAACTCAACAGCTTCTCAAATAAAAATTATAAAAGAGAACACCTCTATAGTCCTCTAAACATTTACAGTGTGGTCCACAGTACAAATACTTTACATACATAGTACTAGCATAGTGATTTTCCCACACGTTTTAAAGAATAGAAAAGAGAACTCTCTCATGGTCCTCTGAACATCTACAATGTGGTCCACAGTACAAACACTCTATGTACACAGTACCAACACAAGGTGTGGCAGTCATGCCAGACTCAAGAGCCTTGGGTTTGGCGTCAATGCATGCCCAAGAGCGTTGGATCTGGCGGCTGTGCCAGACCCAAGCGACTTGGGTCTGGAGGCCATGCCAGACCCAAGAACTTTTCAAATAAAAAATAGAAAAAACAACTCCCCCATGGTTCTCTAAACATTTATAATGTGGTCTATAATGCAAATACTCCATGTACACAGTATTAGCATAGTGATTTCCCCCGTTTTAAAGTATAGTATAATATCTTGCACAATGTACTCTATTCTTGGATAATAAGACATGCAGATTTCATCATTTAGAAATCACAAGGCTATTGTCAATTTTGGCCACAACCTTTTTTTCAAGTCTTGAAGGCATGGAAGCCCATTAATCCAAATTTTAGTAGATGACATGTCTGCCGGTGAAAATATTGAATGTTCTACAAATAGTTTTTAATAAGAAAAACAAATTCTCACAACTAATTCAATTGAATGTGATTGTAAAGCAAACATACAGGGTAATAATTTCCTGCAATAGGTTGGTTCACTTGCAGTTCCCAGTCTTTTCTGTAGTCTCGAACCTGAAAAAGAATATTTCTTTGAAGTTATAAATGGAACCAAAGAGAAATTTCCAGCAGCATGTGCAAAGCAAGAAAGGAACATACCCTTTCTATGAAATCACGCCCACTAGAATCTGTATAAAACTTTTTGTTGTTTTTCACAGTTGTTGTGATCTTCGTTACAACCTCTTTGCCGATTCCATCTTCAATAGGTATTGGCCCAACCTGAAATAGAAGACATTGTTGCTAAAACAGATCCTACAAGAACCATTTGGTTTTCAAAGACACTGCTTAAGGTGGATATTCTTGACTTGTTCACTTGTTGCTACCGGCTGATCAGTTGGTTTGTGTAGTGATTTACTAGTTGGTCAATATGGTTAACCAGTTGACCTGACAATAGAGTTTTATTGGGTTCGATTAGTTTGAGTTAAGTTTAGGTTAGATAGGGTGAAACAATTCGGCATTATATTTATGTTTTGGTCTCTAAGTTTAGAGTTTTTAATCTTTTACATTACCTTGCTTCAAGTCGTTTTTTAGTGTTTTATGTATTCGTTATAGGTTCTGCTGATGTTTCTCCTAACGATCTTCAATAGTTTCTGGTTCTGCATCCATTTATTTTTTGCTTTTGTTTTTCGAGTGAGTGAGTGAGATAATCTTTAATATGCATGTAATATAAATAAATATGCATATTAATTATAAGATAATTACGACTAGTTAATTTCTTGAATATTTATATATGTTGCTTTAATTTTCAAGTACTCATTTATTTTTGAGTTTGCACTCGTATTATATTGAACTAAATTCTATTTGATATGATATACATTATTTTGATAATTATGCGAATATCTATTATGTCTTGATACATGACTTGTTGGTAACTTCATGCTAACGGAGAGTAGTTAGCCTATGTACACATAATATTCTGTATACCTAGCTAGTGAGATAGACACCAGCATGTAGTGATTGATCCTCCTACGGTGGTTACTTTCGGGTGTCATTTGATCTTTGACATGTATTCCACTACTTTATGATAATATGCTTAGTATGTATATGTATATCAAGATAAATAGACTTACTAATTATTAATATCTAAAATGTTATTTTCTCACTGAATTAATTGAATTCACCCCTCATTTTTAATATTATTTCAGGATATTAGTTTCTAATAGTAGGTGGACTTTGTTGCGTGTTCTTGTTTTTTCAGTGTTGGTTGGTATGCCTTGCTTGTTTTGAGAGGTTTTCCTTTTGAATTTTGATTCGATGTCATAAACGCTCCACTATTACACTGTTTTAGTTAAAGTTTTGATCTTGACAATGTAACGAGTATTGTGGATTATTTTGAAGTGATATTTGATTTTATTAGTTTTGAATAATATAATATTTTGGAACTTTACAAAATGCCGCGTGGATTTTATAAAGTTCTGTCTGTGATATGTACATTATGAGGCTTAGCGTAAGTATAGTGTCCTGTTAGCACCGCTCCTACGTTGCCAATAATGGATCCAGGATTCAGGTCGTGACAGATATAAGGATTCATTTGAACAAAAATATAATAGACTTACAGTAAACTCAACTTCAGCATGCTCTTTTCCCTTGTAAACTCTGGTTATCTGTTTATGAACTCAAAAGGTCAGTTGCAGATGGTACTAGAAATGTAATCTCTCAAAGCATTCACTTCAGTATTCTAGAATTGTTAGATTGATAGGAAAAGGTCACAAAAGAAAACTAGTTATCACAAAGGAAAATCAATGACCAATTCCGAAGCTATTGCGACGAGATATTCAAGCTAATGCTACCTGATATATCCACGAACTGATCTGCTGGTGCACTTCATCCAATAAAGGTCCACGCAAAACAGTAAAAACATCCTGAAAATTTTACTACTCCTTATTTTCTTATTGACAGTAAACATGTTATTCATTAGTCAAGGACTTCAGAAGGTGTTGTAGCACCTGTCCTTCAGAGTTGATGGAATATGTGCCATTTGGTCGGAAGATGTATGCTCCAGAGGCCTTCAGAAAATTAAGTTAAACCAACATTTTTATTAGTATCCACATATAATCACAGAGTAATAATGTAGAAACCATGACACGGTGAGAACAAAGATAAAAAGCCGAAGTAAGAGGCCTGGGATAGTGAAGGTTTTAACCGAGGGAAATACCTGTTTATCCTTGCTTCCATTATCTCCAGCATAATAACTATATGATTGCTCTACAGATGCCTTGACCTTCAAATTAGACAAACAACTTAGAAGTCGATAAAAAATTTTCACTTTAAAAGCAACAGAAAGCATTGTCTCTTTAAAGTCAGATCATCTAGGTTAGCAACTTTGCCAAGAAATGCAGATTGGCACGAGACACCATAAGGGAGAGAAACATTGTAATGAGCCTGAAAAACCTTAAAGTTTCAACGAATATTACATACCAAGCTCCTGCTGTTGATATACTGAGTAAGCTCTCCTTTCCCGGAATAGATCAATTTTAAGTTCCCTGGTCCTATTTCAACTGTATCGTTTTGACTCGCTTTTGTGTCATATAATTGGCTTGAAGTAGAAGCTGTAGTCATAGAGTGGACAAAATGAAAAACACATTCCATGTTAATGTACCGGAGAAGATAACCAAATAATTTTTCTTCTCTTGATGAACATGTCAAATGCAGCAACTGGCATGCTTACCTGCTCGCTTAGCAGTTGAGCTGGAACTGGAAATAATGTAAGTGTTGAAACCAAGAGGTGGTAGAGATGCTGTAAATGCAAGCCAGTACTTGGGGGTTACATTTGAGGCCATGCTCAAATATGCCTTCGAATAGTAGTCCCTTATGCCTACAGAGGCCTTCAGCAGAGGTAAGAGCTGCGATTCAATTTCTTTTCCTCCAGCATCCTTAACAGCCACATTCTCATTAATAACCTGCAACAAGATAGGCAGGTTGAAAGCGCATTTAGAGATCACAAAATGTTTTACTCACCTTTCACTCCAGAAGCATCAGTGTCTATATATCAACTTGACAAAGGAAATGAGGCTTGATGACAACACAAGCATTTATACATATTGCATGGATTTTGTGTTTTTGCGCATGCGTGCACATGCATAGCATGCCTTTTACTCTTTAAAAATGTTTACGCAAAATTTCTTCTTGTTTACATAAAGTAAACGTTTTTACATGATGTTTGCAAGAAAGTAATGTGTTCACATGATGTCTCTTTAAACTTGTAGGCACAAGTGAAAGATCAGCATTGAGCAAAACAAAGGCACTCACAGGAATCCTTATAACATCCTCTCTTTTCCATCCTAAGGAATTGTAGACAACAACCACCTATAAAAGAGAATAAACATCAGATAGTAATCTATTTACAGTGGAATAAAATTGAATTTTTTTCAAATTCAATCCAATAAATAGCAGAACAAAAGACAAAATTCCATTTTATATTTCCTTTACCAGGCTCTTTCCATTTGAAAGATCAACTTCTGATGGAGGGCAGTAACTTATATTCAGAAGGAGACACTGTGAGAATGAAAGAAAGGACAAAGGAAGAGTAATCATAAATTAGATTTATCAAATGAATAAATCATTCCAGTCAAAATTTGAGAAAATCAACAATGTTATGAAAATATATTTAATGAATTTTATTTTTTTCCCTCTTAAATAGATAAATCTGCATACGAACTCTAATGCTCAGGATTATTGTCATCGTAAAGCTATTGCTTTACTTCTTGTGATAGTCAAAGCTGACCTTGCATACAATTTCTTTCATGTACTAAGACACTGCTTTACTGCCATTGAGGATGAATAGGCACTAAAGCCTCAATATATGCACCATTATCTTGTGAAAAAGACCAACTGAATTTTTTTAACAGTAGCAGGTAAGTCAATTGACAGACATGGATGAAAATCCTCACGTAGGCATATCCTGTAATATGTTCGAGATCTCTGTATTTCATGTTAAAAACTTTGTCTTCAAACAGTAATATCACAAGTTAGATTGAAACATTAAACCTACAGAAGGAGTCCGTGAAAAGACTACTGAGGTACAAAGGTCTTTCCAGGTAGCTTGGAACCACTAAGCGAGCCGGCATGCATTTGAAAAGATGTCGCCAATGGAAGTTAATATAATTAATTATAGATGGATGCAATGTATATTTTTTCTGCAAGAAATTAAATGAAACAAGTTGGTAGTCTATTTATTATGTCTTGCATTTCTTCTTCACTATAAATTTTATTAGTAGGCAAGCTTTAAGTCTCAAATAACCTCACTTCTAACTGGAAATTTCATGAACTTGGGGCTAGTAGAAGTATGATTTCTTATGAGATTTGTAACAATGTAAAAACAGTCCACTGATGAATTATAAAACATGATTAGCATTACCTGTTGGAACTTGTTCGTTGGACTCATGCAACCTCCTTTTGATGCCGATTCTGCAATACAGGAAAGTGATTCTCCAACCACCTCTTCAGCCTGCAAGAAGGATTCTTAGATTTGAATCCGAAAAGGTTCAAGCATATTGAAAAAAACAACTCAGGAAACAGTGAAGTTTCTAAGATAAACCTCCGCATATCCTATTGCGAGCCGCTTGGCATAATCATTTGCCACATGCTGCTTTGACGTGCCACTAACTGCATCATGATGTTGAGCAATAGCTAAAGCATCAGCCAGAGAATCTGTGTTGGTTCTTGCTTTACTCCTTCCCTTGAAAAACTCCAATTGCCTTGCTGCCTGTTTATATTGGTTCTCATGAGCATCAGTTATTAAAAATTTTCCAGATCCAGTCATGTAAACTTACCAAATAGTAGCCACTCATCTTTCTAACATAGCCTTTGAGGGCTGGCCTGCTCGTAAAATATCCAGTCCAATAAGCATTTGCACTGTCTGCATATCTGATATTGGGTATTCAACCTTCAGTATGATAACAGGCTGAGGAGGAATAGTTATATGCTAATAAATTTGATCTTCTAAGTGTTGTGCTTACGGAAAGAAATCGTCAGTCTTAAGAGGCCAGGACTCATTTGTTGCATATTTTGCATCAGTATATATTGATGGGGTTGAGTATAGGGCATTGACACGCCCATCCTGGAAACATTCCAATCCAGTACTTCCATTAACATATCAAATTATGGGAAGTAAAAAGATGTCAAGAATCCTATAAAGTAAAATGAAAAAAGATCTTGAGAAAATCAAAACATCAAAGAAAAGTAGAAAAAAATGAGAGGAGGTAGCCAATACTTCAGATAAGAACAGGATATTAGCAAAAGACAAGCTTTTCAGCCATCACACTGCTGATTTTCAATGCTCTGTCGATAAGCATTTTCCATATCAAGAACCAATCCCATAAGATTATGCTGATTTTTCAAGGCCTCTTAAGGCAGTCAATGCATTACAATAAAACTAACCTGATTTACATAGTGAATGAACTTGTCCATTTGCTTGTACCAAGTGTGAGCATACTGGTACTTGAAATCCGTCCCCATAGTCCACATCACATGATTTGTCCGAGTTATATTAGCCTGGAAAGGAGGATATTAAACATTGATTTGTTGAAGATCTATAGAACAGATACTACACTAAGACCTAATTAGTATCAATAACATGCACCAACAGACAGCAACTTGATGGTTTGTGAAGCTGATGAGAGGTCTCAAAAATATGCTAAGCTTGTCAAGAAAAGAAAATAAGTCTTACTTGATCCATTGCAGCTGATACGAACTCATTCACTCGCTCAGCGACATTGTAATCAAACAAATTGGGGTTATCCTTCAAGATAAAGGAAAAAGAAGTCACATATTGCACTAATGTGCATCAAGTAATATTCAGTGATTGACTAAAAATTTACCTGGAGAATAGGGGAATCATCATTAACTTCATAGTAGAGGTTACTTGGAGGTTCATAATTCTGAGGGAATGCACCGGCAAATATCTACAGGAATAAATTTAACAGAAATTGAATCTCTTGACGAATTAGTAAATTTAACAGCATTGTGGACAATGTAATACACTTAGAAATACACACCTGTGCAGATGAACCAAGGCTTTTAGATCCTCGCCAGACAACCTCGAGACTCTTATCACCTTTTCGTTTTGTTCTATCTTGATAGTCAATTCTTCCAAAGAAAAAGGAGTCAAATCCAACCTGTGCCAACAGAACTTGTGTTAGATAGAATAGAAGATGATATATGCAGAACAACAAAGGGTTCTTTTGATGAGATAACTTTCAATAAATTAGTCTAACATCTCAACTTATTAAAAGAAAAGGGGTCTAATATCCCATCATTTTAACAGAAGTAGTTTGAAGCATCATATACTGATGAAAGGTACAGATAGATTACAAGTTAACAATTCAACGCGCAGATTCACATCAAGATTTGAGAGAAACCACACCTCTGCCCCCAACAGGTAAGCCTGCACTGCAGAATGTCCAAAGGGATCAATTTGCCAGCCAATTCTTGGAGTCACATTAAATTCTTCCTTGATGAATTGATGCCCCAGAGTTGTTTGATCAATCATGTCAATATAATGTGGAGCTGCCTCATCATGCATGCACATACCTCCATTTCTGCAACCAAAAAATTGGAAAACCCGACTGCTTAAATTACAAATACCAAAAACTACTTCTTATCTAGCATGGACAGCAAGAAGCGATAGACATGACAGATTGGACTCTCTGGTTAAAAGTAGAACGTTGCTTGAAAAAATTCCGCATTGAAGTGTTCGAATTCTATATAAAGGTTTATGCAATTATGCATCATTACATCCTGCATTTTGTGACCAAAAGAACACAGATAAATAGAAATTGGAATTTTTACACTACATTAGCTCAAGCTGACCCGAGATGACAAGCTGCTTGACTACATTTTGCACTTCCTCGCTCTGATCTCTCCACCAACGCTGGAAGAAGGCCTGTATTATACAGGAAAAGCATTTCCACAAATCCCAAATTAAAAGATAGAAATTAAAACTTTATAACTCAGCTCTCTAGCAGCTCAGAAACCAGAGAGGAGGCAAAAAGAAGATAATTTTTTTGTTTTTTTATCATGGCTTCCTATGAAGAGATGTAAAATTTCAGAACTTGTATCAGTTTCATTAATGTAAGAGGAGGCATTAACTCAGGTTCAAATACTTTACAAGGTTTGAAGCATTGCCATTAAGAACTAAAAACAAAGTAAAAGAAAGTAGCGACAGACCTGCTCAACATATATGAACTTTCTATTCTTATCAGCCAACAATGCAGGCACTATAGAATCCAGCACATTTTGAACACAAGCACCCTGCATAACAATACATACACCGACAAATCATTGTTCAAATCAAACAAATCCAAAATCGAACAGAAAAAGGACATACCAAATAAGAAAACGTACAGACCTGAATGGAATTGTTAGACCCAACATAGTACTGATCAACAGTCTTTAACCAGCCAACATCATCATGGGTATGAGCCACCAAGTGAACATTAATCTTCCCAGGAACAATAACTGAACTTGTATCATACTTTATGTACTTTGATTCCACACACAACAAACTCACTAGCACAAACAGAAAACATGTCTGAACAACTCCCATTGTCTGTGATGTTAACAATCTCAAGGGGCTTGCTTAAATATGATCAAAAGTGAGCATTTCATTGTAGATACTACCAAGGAAAGCTCAAAACTATGTTGCTGTCTTAACCTTATTGTTTTGTAACAGTGATGTGGAATATGTAGTTAAAATAAGAACAAAATGTCCCTTTCAAACAATAAGTAAAGGGGATAATAGCATTAGCAACCAAGCCAGCCACCTATGGCGTGAAGGGTTTTGTGTGAATAGTTAATTAAGGACATATCTTCGGTAGAAATCAGAGCTTGGGATTTGTTGTTGATTTGTCGATGATTCTTTTGGGATTATTTGGTGAACCTGAATGTATGCACGTGAGTGTCTCTTTCTTTAGTATTGAATATAGGCATGTTTTTGACTCAGTGAGGTTAAGCTTATCTCTATACTAACTCTTTATAGTATACTATAAGACTTGGTCGTTTCTAGCTTGGTTCATGCACAGAATCACAGCGAGGTGAAGATTTTCTTGAAAGTTAGTTTCCTGATGACACGTACGCCAGTAACTTAATCAGAAGAAAAATTATTTCATTTTAGACAAATTCTAAGAGGGAGGTGCATTTTACTACTTCAAAGACTTCGTCTTTATAGCAGCTTTTAAGATTAAGTTATTTATGTTGAAATAGTGTATTATTATATTTAAACAAAATGTTTTTCATTAATTATATATTTTTTTTGTGATAGTTCTCTTAATAAAAAAAACAATATTTTAAAATATAAAAATAAATAAGCTTTTATCTAAATCATTGTTTTAAAACCTGACATAACATGAGAGGATGATCCAAAATCTAGATTAGTACAAGTCTCAATAAAAAAAAATAAAAAAATTAATTTTATATGATTCAGCTAAAACTCGATTCATGATTAATTCTATTAACATCAAAATTTATTAACTTTATTTTTTTAAAATAATAATATTTTTAATTTTTATAAAATAAAAAAAATTTAACTTAGGTAACCTCAACTTGTAACCCTAAACTTACCCCGCAACGACTGTTATATCAGGTTAAAAAACTATGATATAAGCAACATTTAATAAACGAAAAGAAAAGGTAAAGGAAAAAATAAAAAAATACACACCCATACTTAAAATGGGCCCAAAAAAATCAAGACTAGTTGATAACTTTTCTTATCCACAACATAACAAAACGTTAAAAACCATCACAACCACCTCCCACAGCCCAAACCAATCTCCACGTAACACCCTCCTTCTCGCCGGCCGGAATTTGTTTTTTAAAAAACAAAACAAAAAGAAAATGGCATTTACATCCTCAATATTCTCTCACATTCCTTTAAGCAACCAAAGAATATTCCCTCCAAATTCTCATAAACCAAAACCACCCAGAACCACCGTCACCACCGCTGCACTTCCGCCTCTCGCCGCCGTCACTGCCGCTGACCTCGACGGAACCACCTTGGCTGTCATCGGAGGCGGGTCAGTGGCGGCTTTAGCTGCCGCCATATCACTCACCGACCCCGAAAGGCGGCGGCGCCTCCAGGCGGAAGAGGTGGGCGGCGGAGACAAGGAGGTGGTGAGGGAGTACTTCAACAATTCTGGGTTTCAACGGTGGAGAAAAATTTATGGAGAGACTGATGAGGTTAATAGAGTGCAGAAAGATATTAGGCTTGGTCATTCACAGACTGTTGAGAATGTGCTGAAGATGTTGAAAGATGAAGGGTCGTTGGAGGGTGTAAGTGTTTGTGATGCTGGGTGTGGTACTGGGTGTTTGGCCATACCCTTGGCGAAAGAAGGGGCGGCTGTTTATGCTAGTGATATTTCGGCTGCCATGGTGGCTGAGGCTGAGAAACAGGTGAGTTAGCGGTGGTTGTTGGCTCTTTGTTCTGTTCTGTTTTTTTCTTTTCTTGGCTGGTTGTATTAGTGTGTAACTGTTTTTAACGGTTTCTTGAAATGCTGCTTTGCATTGGAAATGTGGGTTTGTGTCTCTTTAATGATGTTTGGTTTTGTGGATTAGGGAAGTGAATGTTCTGGTGAGTTTTTGCTGGATAACATTATGGTTTTGTTGTCATGAATGGGATTTGATTTAGTGGGGTTTTTAGGTTGTTTTAGAAAATTAAAATTGGGGATTTTACAGAACTGATTCTGGTGTATTCAATTTGAAGAATGGTGAGGACAGTCGCCGGTGTGGCGAGTGCAATCATGGTTGTTGCACTGTTACATGCTGAATTGAAGAGGTTCTTGCTGGAATCTCTTTGGAGTATTTGGGTGAATTTTGAGAGTTCATTGTCAAGGCCAGCCATGGCTGGTAGGGGTTAGTGCCCATAGAAGAAGAAGAGAGGGGAAAAGAGGGAGAGAGACCTTCACTAAACAACCTCCTGAGCTTAACGAAATAGCAGCACGTGTACTTCTTATTACAAACTAAAGATTGAAAGAAACTGTCAATTGCCTAATTTCAGAAACGCTTGTGACATGCACTTACACATGCACGGTCATGGTAGGACAGAGGCCACAACCGTGGCAGTCTGAAGTATTTGTGACCATATGTGAAATTAGCAGTTCGGAACCATGATTTCGATTCTTGAACAGCATAAAGTTAAAAGGAAACATTATATTGATTAATTCCCGAAGATGTTATTGAAACCTAACTTGGTTTTGAATTTTTGTGCAGGCAAAAGAGCAGCTTCAAGCAGGAAGTGAAAAGGAGTTGGTGATGCCTAAATTTGAAGTGAAGGATTTAGAGAGTTTAAATGGGAAGTATGACACAGTGGTCTGTCTAGATGTTCTGATACATTACCCACAAAGTAAAGCAGATGGGATGATCGCCCATCTTGCATCATTGGCTGAGAATCGACTACTTTTGAGTTTTGCTCCGAAGACATTTTACTATGATCTGTTAAAGAGAGTAGGGGAGTTGTTTCCTGGGCCTTCAAAGGCAACAAGAGCATATTTACATGCAGAGGCAGATGTAGAGAGGGCATTGAAGAAGGTTGGGTGGAAAATAAGGAAGAGAGGCCTGGTTACTACTCAATTCTACTTTGCAAGACTCGTCGAAGCTATTCCTGCATAAATGGAAGAGAGGTTACATTTGAATTTTGCCATTATTGCAGTTGCTCTGTTGCTAGAAATGGTTAGGGAGTTTCTTACTAATTTGTAGAGCCTTGAATTTTCTCTCTATGCTGTCATCATTATATTCCTTTACTACATATATTTCAAGTGTATATTAGATGACCATGTATCTAACATTTGATACAACTTGCAATTTTTTTATGTTCATCTAAAATATCCTTTAATTGTCCCAGTGATCAACTGATGACGCCAATTGCTATTTTAGGAAAAGCAATTGTTTTTTTTCCTTTCAGCTTTTTGTCTGCTTCTCTGTGCAAGATATTCGCTGTACATGTTTCATTTCAGTAAACTAGATGACAAGAGAGTGACTAGCATTGTAGTTCTTATGCCTTTGAGATTCTTAAAGAGTATGCATTGCAACCTGTTAATCCTTTTTCTAATTTTAACAGTATTTATCAAGCAATTTTTCATGCTGGGAGCTCATTTATTATTGAAATTTAAGCAGAGCAGAATTATTCAATAAAAAAACAAATATTATGTCTGATTCATATCATATCGATTATTTTCATGAAGAAGAAACTGGAGCAAAATCCAGGCTAGCATATGTCATAATGCTCATTTACAATGTAGGAAGCTTCATAAACATCTCTTTGTTTTGAACCATTATCAGCAATTTTTACTAAAGCATCTGTGAGCTTATTGAGTGCACTGACTAAGCTATCATTATGGTCCGTCCTTTGTTCCCTATCCAGCTTACAATTAGTGTTTTGAGCTTGTAGTTGGGACTTCAGCATGTTCATGTCCCTAAGATTGGTGTCCTCACATTCATCTGATGATAAGCGCCTCTTCTTCCGTCCCTCCCTAGACATCGATCCTGTCCGTGTATTAGAACCTAGATACCTACATGCACTGAACAAAGAGAATCAGTTTGTGACTTGGAAAAAGGCATGTAAGAATTAATTCTATGGCACATTTTAAAAGGTTGAATATGGAATCAGAAACAAATGATATATGACAATTTGCACAGAACATGGCATGGATTTTTTTCTACAATCTAACATTAAAACATTACAGAAACCTAATAGGCTAGTCTTTGTTAAGAAAGCTACAGTTTTGAGCATGCCAAGATATAATTCAGAATGTAGCATGAGCAGAGGAATATGTCTCGAAGGGAAATTTGTCAGAGAATGAGAATTTAGTTGATATCTTTTATTAAAGTTGTTTCCTCAAAATGGTTATAGCTTAGGTTGGAACTTGATCATGGGTGATTTGTGGATATTCTACTTGCAAATATGGATTTTCAGACATTAGTAAACTACGGGGGAGGATTTGAATGAGGCTGTGACACATAATACATGTGAAAAACATAAATTTATGGTGAAGCAGCTCTGTGTTTAAACCACAGATTGGGGAATCAAAAGATAAATTGAACTGGATGAAACCTTGTGTAGTAAAACAAGGTCCTTTACCTCAAAGGTTGGTAACCACACCCGGAAAGAGTCAATCGAGAGGACTTTTGTTTTGGGAATTTCAGCTGTGAGTTGTTTGCCATTTTAAGGTCCAAGAATTAGAGAATTAAAAAAGTTGCCATATTCAGCTGATTTTTCCTTGTAAAACACCTATAGCAAGTTGACTTTCTTAGCAGTTGGAGGCTAACCTTTAGGACCAGATAGCCTGGAACAAGTTTCTTATATCATAGACTGCTTTATGGTGGGCAGATATTGGTAAGGCAGTCTTGGAGCCCGTGATACTTTAGGAAGTGCTTGTTAAGTTCCTTTTAAAATGGAATTTTTTTGTGAGTTTTTAACTTGGTATTTAGCATCCTATGGTTAATCATGCTGCTTTACAGGGCAGAGGGAACATTTAGAACACAGTTGATAACCAAATCAAAGAAATCCACCCCTTCCATATATTTCATTGCATACAGTCTGGACAAGAAAATCATGGTTTATTAATGCATTGATTGACCAGGATTTGGAGCTTCTCAGGCCCCAATATGGATGGCTGATCAATTTCATTATGAAATTTTGTGGTCTTGCAATCAATATACCGTGTATTGGGAGAAATTTATAGCAGAAAAAGAAGGCGCAGATCTTGTTACCAGTATTCCTGTGCTTGACAGTGTAAGGAAAAATGATTAAATTCTACATTGAATTTTGAGCAATCAAAAGCTCTCTAGTTTTTCCTTTTTAATAACTCAATAAAACGAAAACTCTAATGGAGACTCTGTATTCATGGTAAAACATTGAGATGCAATACTTCTCTTGCAAAAAGAAAAAAGTACATCATTATTCCTAAAAAATATTAAAAAAAGAAAAGAAAAGAAAAGAAAATGAACTTCATTATCATGACTATTGCAAATTACAAATGAATTTCTTAGTTACTTTTTGAAAATAAATTAATTAAGTTACAGAAAGAAAATGGACCCTTGATTTTAAGAAAAGAGGATTGGAGGAAAATTTAGAACTTTTTTTTATGCATAATTAAATTAAACCTTCATAAATACCTATTTATTGAATTGCACAACTTTTGAAGTGATATTGATGGTGTTTTTTTTTCTCATCATCACAAATCTTTATTTCTAGGCAACCCAAAAACATTATTAAATCTAATCCCAAATAAAAAGGATAAAAAGAAGAAATTGAGTGACCAAAACAAACAGGGTGGATCTTTCACGAGCTCGTGCAATTCAATCCAAGATTTTTTAAGAAAAAGGGGTCGAATATTTGTTTATTGTTCAAATCTAATTCTCTAAGCTTCAATTATTTTAAATCAAAAAAATTTTCATTTAATGCAATTGAGTAATGAATTTTTTCCCCAACACCTCAAGATCCTATAAGCTATGCAATCAAAACAAACTGCAAAACTCAATTCCAATTAAACACAGTTTCAAAGGAGAAATAAGAAAAACACTGTAATTTATAGTGAAATGGACACCCTCCATTATTTTCTTAGGACATTTCCAATGGGAGCCGGCTCTTAGCTTAGTAATTCTTAATCGGACAAATGATAAAAGCTCTTGTCTGTGGATTTGTCGTTGTTAAGTGCTTTCACTCCAACTCCATGCATTCATGTGCTGTAAGGTCAACTTAACTCAAGGAAAAACACATGAAAGTAATTCACCTGAAAACATTTTCTTCCCTTTTTATTTATCTGACAGTTTTGCTGGAATATTAAGTATCTTGATGGAGTCTTACTTTTCTGAGTTGTTGGAAACAGTTGATGATATCTCTCTTTTCCATCCCTGTGAAGTTCTTGGGCCTGGAGGAAGACCAAACAAAAGATTACAAGCTACGGTGGGAGATATTGAAGAAGAAAAGAAAATATCAAGTTCCAGAGAGCCCCTTGGGACCTGAAGTGCTTTTGCATTCTGGTGCCGCAAAGATAACCACAAGTCCAAACGGGTGAGGCCATTGTTCAATCACAGACCAGCCAGCAGGAGCTGTACAACAGGGCTGAGTCCACATACTCCATTCTTGAATGCTCTGATTCCTTTGGGCTCATCATCTTCAGCGGTAAATCAACCACTAGCTTCATTGAAGCACACTGCTCGCTGAATACTTGCTTGAAGTTGTGGATTTGCTAGCTTTCATTGTCGATGGTGGGATTTCGTGCCTTTTCAGTTGGCATGGTCTTAGCATCTTCACAGGCTTGCACTACGGTGCCATTTCTCTTTTTGGAAGCAAATGCATGATTAAAATAGCACAATAGCCCCTTAGTACTCGAAACAGTTCTGTATGGAAAAACAGCCTTGCTTGTTTAAAGTTCATATATAAGAAACTTATGCCGCAGCATTGATTAGTATAGGTTTCATCTTGAGCCCTACTCAGTATCGATTGCACAAACTAATACTGTCCTCTCTTTGATTTCCTGAACTGCAAGTGATACTAAGTTTTGCAAATCATGAAGCAATGTTGAGAAGTAGGCAAACTTTATAGGAATGTGAAATAACTTTATGCTTCTTCACTTTCTTCTCCAATTGGAGACTTTAGATCCTTACTTCTCATATCGAATTTCATCATCAGCACCTATATGATTCACAAGGACAATCAAACAATATTTTTCTCTACTTCGACTAAATATTCTAAATCAAGGAAATGAGTCCTCCACACCAACTCCTGCTGAAACGTCTAACGTGTATAGCTCCATGAAACACAGGAAAACAAACCAACGCAGTTGATAAGAACCGCTATTCCATCAATTCAATGATATGAAAGCCTAGAACTCACCTTAAATATTCTATATGTAGTTGTCGACTTCACACAGACAAGTATCAATTTCATTTTCCAAGTTCCAACAGAGCACCAAAATGTGCCAGTCCCAAATGCTTGCCAAAATTTCCAAAAGCCCAAAATAGAGACAGCCTCTGCCTGTGCCAAATTAAAGTCATACCAAGATGAATTGGAAAGAAGAGGGATAAAAGGTATAGAAGACATTCTTGCTAGAACCTTTGCAGGAACGAGCATTAGAACAGAAGGAGTCAAAGGAACAAGCGCGGCCAAGAGAAGAAAACATGAAGAATTTGTTATAGCTAATTCGTGTTGACCGGAGAGTATTGCTTTGTCTGTGCTTTTTAATTGTACAGATGATTTGTATGCTTCCTTTCTAGGACATTGCTTCGGATACATCAAAAGAGACACTGCTTCGGATACGTCAAATGGACATCTTTTCCTTGCTTTGGAATCGAAATCATAATTAAAAACGAAAGCCAATTAGAACAGGTCAACACGAATTAGAAGACCACCAGATAGAGTTGCTGGGGGTCAATTTATAAATAATATAAATTGTTATTACAATCAGTTCAAATTTAGATTTGTGAACATTTTATACCTAGTAATTTGGGTCCCATGCCCTTCCCAGATTGAAGTTACTTGCATCTGGCTAGAATCAAGATATTTTAAAAGATAAAATTAAAAATTATTAATATTATTGTTATTATTAAATTTTTTAAAAATATATTATTAATATTAAAGAAAAATAATAAATTTGACTTGAATAGTAAAATTATTTGAAAAATTAAAAATACTACCTAAAGCAAGTCATTCCGAAAAATTTAACTAGAAAAAAGAATAAAAATCACAACGAAATAAATTCTTGAAAAGTTACCAAAAATGACAAAAAACAATTACAAAACTATGAAAATAGAGACCTCGACTATGGAATTTGGAGTCCGAGACAATCCCCAATGGGGATAGGTGCTTGCCTGCGATGGGTGTTACAAAACGAACTTTTTGAATGGGGATGATTTGCATCGGGTAAAAAATTATAATCAAAATACTGAAGGGTGCGCAAAAACATTTCCAAAAATAGACGCGTACTGTTTCCTATCATCCATGGTGTTAGACCCATCAATTTTTAGGTCTGGCAAAGCGATTAGGTTAGATACACTGCCACCAAACCTATCTGTAGCTAAATTCAGTGTGTTCAGGCTTGGCATACTACCAAGCCTACCTGTGGCTATGTCTGTTACTAGATACCTGAAGTATGGTACCCTGCCAAACCTACCGTGCTCACTGCGAAGCCCAACCTTGCCCAGGGCTTGTTAGAAATACTCTGATACAATTTATTTTGCCGAACTCACACAAACCAAGCGATAAATGGTTCGGCAAAACCTACTCCCCAAAGGCCAAAACATCATAATCAAATATAGTGTTTACAAAAATAAATTAATCAAACACAAACATCTTACCATCCAAAACACAGATACACCCACAAAGGTAACTGTTCTAGACTTTGTGTGCTTTGTTGCCTTATGCTTGTTTCTTTTTCGCTGTTGTGTTTTTGTATATGTAGTTAGTTTGTTGGTTCTGGACTTTTTGGATGTTGGGTTTTTTGTATAGTGCACAATTTTCGTTTGATGATGTTGGGCACATCTGTTATGGTTCATCTTTGTTTATGTTTATGGGATATTTGATCTATGCTTCCTCTACACCTGAATTTTGGTGCGGCTGATTTTGATCCCACCTAGCACTTGAAGGGAGGGTTTTGAGACGTTGGAATTAAATTGTGTGGATTCACTAAATTTCAGAGCTTTTGTTTATTTATTTTGCTTTATAGTGCAACCTTGAAGCTGTGATTTTTAAGGTAATGGAGTCCATGAATCTAATATTTTGATCCCTGTGTCTCTAAACCCTAATCTATCAGGGTGGAGTTTTCCTTTAATTTTTATGGGTGTGATTTGTATTTCTTTAGGATAAAAAAAATTCTGAATTCTCTCGTCCAATTTGTATGTATATGTATGTATGTATGATCCAAAAATCATTTCTCAATTTGGAATCATTTATTTTTAACGACAATACATATGTGAAGCCCTAGTTAATAACTTCTTTTTTTCCTGTAAAAAGGGACCTTAATTTGATGGCAATGTGGTTAAAGAAACGGTCTCGAAAACTGCCAATGTCACCAGTGTCGCCCCTACCACCGCCACCGGTACCGGAGATGCAACAACAAAGTGGCGACAACATATATAGTTTATCAACAAGGCATGACCACAAGAAGGCAAAACTACAAGAAGTAGTTGCGACGACTTGTCAAATTAGAAGTTGGAATGAAATGGACCATGACATATTGGTTATGATAATGAACAAGTTAGTGAAA
>Ga0307514_10001937_pt1 | contig 22632 bp, 35 predicted proteins | sample 16_EM_MG_FD_203088 | JGI IMG/M metagenome (GOLD analysis project Ga0307514, IMG submission 203088) | Populus trichocarpa ectomycorrhiza microbial communities from riparian zone in the Pacific Northwest, United States - 16_EM | ecosystem: Host-associated > Plants > Roots > Unclassified | place...
CTTGAGTCGGTACGTGAGTACCGCCACGCTTTCATACCTCAAGAATTCACAAAACCGGTGGTTTAGCTCAGTGGAGCCGAGGTCCTCTTGATCAATGACAAACTTCCCTACCTTGCCGTTGACGAGAATGCCGCCATTTCTGGTGGTTATCAGGGTTTGGGAACCCGCCAGAACGCGTACGTTCATGTTCGGCTTGGAACCGATGTGCAAAAGTAACACGCGCGTCTTATAGCTTTTTCTCATCCTACCAACGCGCCTCGAACGATTGGAGGTACATTTTGGGACAGTTTGCCACCCAATCCCTCCCCCTGAGCGACTCCGTCAAGTTGACAGTCCTGCGTGAAGGGAGAATTCTCCCCGATACCTTCGCCGTAAGCAACCCCAAACTCTTGCCGGAATTCATCCAAGCTCATTCTATTTTCCACCCTTAGATCCCGTTCCGTTCTCGTATTTCCACATCGGCCGTGGCTTGGACCGATAGTTCCTCCTTCCGCACCAAGAACTGCAAGGCCACTGCCAGTACCAATGGTGTTGACTACTATGCTTCTAATAGTACTGTTGAGGACGACGCTGGCAAGGACTTAGTCAGCGTCATCTTCGACAATACTCCCCCATCCAATATCGTTCTCCCTCCTGAGCTTGTCCCCACCTTGCCGCCATTGGGTGGAAGCTACTCGGTTGCCCAGTTCTACTACTTGAACGAGACTCGGACTGGTGTTTTGGCTCTTGGCAGCTTCCGTGCCGCCTCGCCTGACGATCTCCAGCAAAACCTCCTGGCAGGTCTGCAGAACCTCAAGGCGGCTGGCGCTAAACAACTAATCGTTGATGTTACCAACAACGGCGGTGGATTCGTTTGCATCGCCAACTGGCTCCACCGCATCATCGCCGGAGCCGAGAGCACTACGGAACCCCAGGCCGGCCTCTATACCAAGGCCCGTGCCCAACCTCTCGCGCGGGCCATTACCGCCGCCATCGCGAACGGCGCGGACCCTGACTCCAAACTGATGTATAATCCCCTCAACTGGGCGTTTGCTAACAACACCCACTTCCCGGAGAAGTACGATTGGCTTAAGGATCCGGTCAGGAAGGTTATCAACGGCCACGAGGACTTTTTTAGTCAGAAATTGGGCCAAGAGTGCGAGCCATTCTCAATTGACCCCCCTGCCGAGGGATTATTCGACCCCAAGAAGGTTGCTATCGTTGGCAACGGTCGTTGCGGATCGTCCTGCTCCTTGTTCTCTGTAAGTCTTTCCTCATTCCTCGTGGGTTTCCCGGGCGGTATCTTGACCAAGTTGGAACAGGTTACAATGAATAAACTGGAGGGCGCAAAGACCGTTGTCTTTGGTGGCCGCGACAGCGTGAAACAGCAATACTGTGGAACCGTCGGAGGCCAGTCGACCGACTTCGCCACTATCAACTCTGAGATCAAGTCCACCAAGCTGAAGGGCCACCCTCTGTCCCCTCCAGACCTCCTTACCAACTCCGTTTTGGGGGTTACCTGGAGGCTCGGTTTCGGTATCTGGAACACGAAGGAGCCTGAAGAATGGCAGGATCGCCCTGCCGACGTTCGCTTGGCTTTGACCAAGGAGAACGTCAACAATCCCTTTGCTATTTGGAATGACGTCATCAAAACTGTTTTCTGATTGCACGTTGTCCTCTGTTTGCTTTGGTTATTTAATCGTGTCATAATACCCAAATTTTCACTCCTTTTGCGTGCTACTCTGATGTGATTTGGAGGGAGGGAGTGAGAGGTTTTATATGGTTTAAATACCGTGGAATGGCGGGTATAGAAGGTGTACGATAGTGATGAGGATAATCAAAACAGACGAGATCTGGACCACTTTGTTAAAGTGTGCGCGAAGATACCACGCAGCTTAGAAGATAGATATGGCAAGGCGACACAGAAGAACACACTTACAAGATGCAACAATGGAAACTAGGAATGAGGGCGTTCGGGATGACGGTACATGACGTCCGCGGTCCCAATAACAAATTCTTGGCCCGACTCTGCGGAGAAGTATTCGTGGGGACTGGGCATAGCGATGAAAACGGAAACATTGCAGTCTGTGGTTGATAAGATGGGTTGTAGTCCTTCGCTGGATCGATTCTGTCTCAGGCGGGCGTCTACAGCACCGCCGACGGATCTCTGCCTCGCGCCCCTGCTCTGAGGGACGGACAACACCTGACTTGGGCGGAGCGGCGGTTGGCGGGTGCAGAGTAGATCGTGATCATACGTCATACTGAGAGGCTGCAACAAAAATAGGGGGTCACATGGACTAATAACGGAAGAAAATGGGAGAATCCGCAACTCGTAAAGCGCATGCTTACCAGGAGGTCTTCCCATTTGGATGTGGGTTTTGGATATTTGTCGGCCCACACTTCCCATATCGCGGGTGCCTCTGACCAGTAGGCTTCGGGGGAGATGATTTCGCCGGTAGCCTGCTGAAAGAGTTCAAGACGTTCCGAACGCCTGGAATTTCTCTTGTAGTAAAAAATGGATAGAAAGGTAACCGCTGCAAATAAACCGAGGAAGGAGAGAACTAGTGAGAATATGGTCGATGATGGGGCATTCGCCATGTCGTCTCTCTCCGTGTGTGTTGATGTGGTGCTGAAGGGGATTGACGAAGAGCCCGCACCAGTAAAGGGGCTGCCCCGCGGGAGGGGGTGAGGGTGGTAGGTGCGTAAGAACCGGATGGAGGAACGTTGCGGGGAGATGAAAACGGTGTGGAGGACATCACGGCAACAGGCGTCGTCCGAGATGATATTGAGCCTTACCGGACTTGGCTGTGCGGTAAATCATCCGCGCGTCCACGCAACTCGCTGTCCCTCCTCGACGTTCTCACCCTCAACTTGGGTTGGTGAGCGTGACAGCGTGACCTGTGTCGGATCAGCGGGCCGAAGAGAGAACTTCCATTCGACGTGGTCTTACACATGGATATTCGTTGCACCCCACTGGCGCGTCTGGGGGAAACATTCGACTCTCACTTCAACCTTCTTCTTCGGTAGCCAAGATTTATCTTCCGTCCCTCTCTCTCAACACTCGTTGGCGCTCATGCCGGACTACCAACTTCCAGCATCTATAGCTTTGGTCGTCGCCGCTGCAACAAGCGCAACGGTCAAGCTCGCCGCGTCAAAACAGGAAGGAAAGATTAAGCTCCAAGGTCCCGAGGGTGAACAAGAGCACGATCCGTTCAATGTCACCACTCCCGAAGATGTCGCGCCGGGTGAACCTATCGACGGTCCTCAGTTTTGGTCCCGGGTATGGTTCCATCTCCGCTCCTCTGAAATGTAAACGCGCGTTTTTCATCTCGCTTTCACAAGAATAGATTCGCCTCGTCAAGTTTGTTCTTCTGCTCAACTTCGTCGCTATCCTCATTCTCCAAACCGTCTCACTCGGATGGTCGGTTACCACACTAGAAGCCAAGGACGCCATCGTTCCCACCCTAAACTCGCTCACCACACTATACCTGATCGTCGTCACCACGTCTACTCTCAACGATGACATTCCTGACGTGCACTTTACTCAAGTCGTCCACATTGCCGCCATCGCGACGATCGCGACTCTCGTTTTCGGCTCGATCGCGATTCTCCCCTCGTCCGAAATCACCGTCTCGGGTCAGGTGGGAGACGCTGTCACATGGGGCTTGCATTATGTCGTCGTAGGACTTTACGCGGTCGCCTGTATCATCAGTCTCAACATTCCTCGCGGTCCTGCCCTGTACTTTCCTCCCGAACAAATCTATTCGGAAAAGACCGTTGCCTCTATCACTACCAGATACAGGGACAATGTCTGTGGAATCGTTAATGACTCTATCCTCGGAATCCTTTTCTTCTCGTATACCACAAAGGTGCCCCGATACATGACGAAACACAAAGGATGTTGCTCACCCGGTCGATTAAGGTTCTTATGCTCGGTTATACCGCAGAAAGTCTTGAAATCGGCGACTTACCGATCGTGTCCTTTGACATGCGTGCGACCTACCTGTTCAGGAGGACGAAGAATGCCATGAAAAATATCAAACCTGTGATTTTTAGATGGAAGCCCAGACCTGGTTCCGGCTGGCAAGTCGGGATCCGTCTCTTCAAGCTAAATTCATCCGTCATCCTCTTACAAGTTTCGTTGGCCGCCTCCACCGCCGTATTGTTCTACGCTCCTGCGTTCTTTCTGAAACGCCTCGTTGCCTATCTGGAAGACGACCCTGAGAGGCTGCACAGAGGGTGGGGTGTTGTCTTCGCCTTGGGTCTTTTTGTTAGCGGCGTGATTCAGACTTTGGGTGGGTGTTTGCTCCCTGGATATCTACAGGCTCGAATGATTAACACACTCCTTCAGCGACTGGTCAACTTTGGTCCATCAGTACCACAACTCTCCAGGCCAGGGTGCGTGTGCAACTCAATTCCATTTTGTTTGCCAAGACGCTGGTCCGAAAAGATCTCGCTTCCACCGGGTCAAATAGTCCAACAGGAGACAAGAAGGATGGAGGAGATGCTGAAAAAGAGGGCGAAGATGATTTTTCCTCCAAGGCGCAGATTATGACCCTCATGACCACCGACGTCGATCGTGTCAGTGATTTCTCTTGGCACCTGTTCACTCTTGTTGGTGAGTTTTTCTTCTACGAGTGAGAGGGATCGGACACTCAAAGCCACCTATAGACTGCCCCATCGAGATCTTGGTTGGAACAATCTTCCTGTACAGTTTGCTCGGCGTCTCCTGCCTATTCGGACTGCTCGTGACGTGCCTGTTCCTGCCGTTGAACCACTTCGCCGGAATAGTTATTGTGAATGCCCAAGACAACCTCATGAAGGCAAGGGATGAGAGGGTTTCGTTAATGAATGAGATCCTTGGAGGTATCAGGATGCTCAAGTTTATGGCTTGGGAACGCAGCTTTGAGGCTCGGGTTCACAAAGTTCGCCGGAAGGAACTCAAGTACCAAAAGAGGAACTACTACATCGAGGTGAACCTTTGTCCGGAGAGCAGTATGGGATTGGTCTGCTCACTCTCATTTCTAGGCGCTTTTCAACGCCATCTGGAACGCCTCCCCCATCTTTGTCACTCTCGTTTCCTTCTGGCACTTTACTGTTGTTCGTGGCCAAACTCTTACCCCTTCGATTGCTTTCACATCAGTAAATCTCCCGTATTCCCAAGGGAGGCCGAAGCTCATGCTATTTAATTCTAGGTTGCAAGTGAGTCATTTCGCATTGTCGCATGTATGTGGGGCTCGCCTAATGGCCTGGGAAAGTCTTTGATGAGATGAAGTTCGCGTTAAACGCGATCCCGGAGACCCTGATCAATATGCTGCAAGTACGGAATCGTTTTCTGGGGGTTTGTATCAATGCCTAATTCACAACCCTCAGAGCATCGTCTCTCTGCGCCGTATCGAGAAATATCTCATCGGTGCAGAGGTTTCATCTGTTCCTCCAGCTGAGGAGCAAGATAGCACCATCGCCTTGCAGAGTGCTACTGTGACTTGGCCACAAGAGCGCATGCGCTCTGCGAGCAACACCCCTTCAGCCGCTGCTACTCCAAGAACCAAGTTCATCTTGATGGATCTCTCCATCACGTTCCCTCAAGGGGAGTTGTCGCTCATTTGTGGAAAGTTGGGATCGGGGAAAACTCTTCTTCTTTTATGTGAGAATCATTTCATAATCTCTTCGTTCGAACATCACTAAGGTTGCTCTCTCTCTAATAAATAAAAAAAGCGCTTCTCGGGGAGGCGGATATCTTGACTGGACAGGTTTTGTGCCCGAGGACCCCTCCAGATACAATTGCTTCCTTCCAGGGCGAAATTCCGCCGCGGGATAAATGGGTTCGACCAAACGTTTGCGCGTATGTCCCTCAGACCGCGTGGCTGCGTAACGCTTCAATCAAGGGTTTGTGCATCGTTTTCCACCTTCATCGTAGATATGAACCGCCGTCACAGACAATATCCTTTTCAACCTTCCTTATATCGAGGAACGGTACGAGAAGACTTTGGAGGCCTGTGCCTTGGTTAGTGACCTCAAGGTCCTGGAGGATGGTGACGAAGCAGAAATCGGTGAACGAGGCGTTAACCTCTCTGGTGGTCAAAAGGCTCGAGGTTCGTTACTGCTTTACGGTCACGTACGCTGATCTCACGGCTAATATTACTGACAGTGTCACTCGCGCGAGCTGTCTATTCCCGTGCCTCTGTCTTGTTCCTTGACGACGTTTTGTCTGCAGTAGACGCTCATACCGCCGACCATCTCTTTAGCAAGTGCTTGCGTGGAGAGCTCATGGAGGGGCGCACCGTCATCCTCGTCTCCCATCATGTTCAGTTGTGTGCTCCCGGTGCCAGTTACATTGTCGCTCTCGACAATGGCCGCGTTCAGTTCCAAGGCGACCGAGAAGCGTTTCATGCATCTGGCGTTATCAATGGTTTGGTCCAGTCTGGTGCCGCGGCCGGCCAAGAAGAGGAAGAGGAAGCCAAAATTTCTGATGCCGAGGAATTGATTGAGGCGACCACTGTCGCGACTTCCGAAACGAGCTCTGTGGTTGACCCTTCTTCTGCAGCTGTTATAGATCTTCCTAAGCCTGCAAAGAAGGTCCCAAGGAAACTTGTCGAAGAAGAGAAGAGAGCCGTCGGTAGAATCGGCAAGGACGTTTGGTTGACTTATATCCGCGCTGCCGGTGGCCCCTGGTATTGGATCATCTTCCTTAGTTCGCTCGTTCTCGCTACCCTTGGACCCATCGCCGAGAAGGCTTGGATCACGAAGTGGGCTGGTGCGACTTTACGTGACGAGGCCCCGAAGAGCCCGATGTGGTACATCAGCATTTATGCTGCAATTACTGGCGCGAACGTGGTTTTCGGGACTTTGAGGTGGTTCATTCTCTACCAAGGTTCCATTCACGCCTCCACCATCCTTTACAAGCGACTCCTGGAGTGCGTCCTTTTCGCAAAGATCCGGTTCCATGACACCGTTTCAAGAGGTCGACTCCTTAATCGGTTCGGAAAAGACTTCGAGGGCATCGACAGCAGTCTTTCGGATCACTTTGGCCGAAGCGTTATATACGCAATGTCTGCATTCGCGACGTTCACTACCATCAGCATCGTTGGCGGTTGGCCGTTTGTGGCTGTCATTATTTTGGTCGGCGTTTTGTACTTTCAAGTTGCGAAGGTCTATGGAAAAACTTCTCGAGATATGCGACGATTGGGTATGTTGGATGGGCATTTGAAAGGACTGAGAGAGTGCTGACCTTGTGACAGATTCCGTTACCCGTTCTCCATTGTACTCGCTGTATGGAGAGACAATCGCTGGAGTTGGTGTTTTGCGCGCTTTCGGTGCATCATCCAAGTTTATGAGAGACATGCTTCGATGCGTCGATACGGTAGGAGTTGGAATACTGTTCTACCATCCCACAGCAGCTGACGAAGCCATCAGAACTCTAACCCGTACTACTGGATGTGGGGAGGTAAGCACCGTCCCGCGAAACGCAATAGCCTAGGATATTAATGCACAGCGGCACAGTCAACCGGTGGATCTCTTCCCGTTTCAACGTTCTCTCTAGCTTCGTCATTGGCTGCGTCGCCTTCATTGCCGTTTTCTCGTTCATGGACGCAGCCCTTGCCGGTTTCGCCCTGGCGTTCTCTGCGACAATCACGAATGATCTTTTGTTTATGGTCCGGCGGTTCGTCGGTCTTGAGCAAGCGATGGTACGACGCCAATCCTGGGCTCATACTTAGTGTCCTCCTTTACTTACCGTTCCCAAGGTCGCTGTCGAGCGAGTCAAGGAATACTCGGAATTGGAACGTGAGCCTCCCGAGTTTGTCGAGCCCCGACCTCCTGCGTCTTGGCCTACCGCCGGGCGTATCGAATGTAAAGACCTCGTCATTCGGTATTCCGTACGCCACTGTTGTAACGATCTAACGGAAATCGCCACTGACAGACTTTTATATATATAGCCTGAGCTGCCAAATGTACTTCACGGTCTTACATTTGAGGTAAAGCCTGGAGAGAAGGTGAGCAAACCAGACGTTTGCAGGGTTTGGGAAAATTCTGACTCACGAAATGATGGTTGGTGATAGCTCGGGGTCCTCGGAAGGACCGGTTCCGGAAAGAGCACCCTTGCGCTGTCTTTCTTCCGTTTCGTGGAGGCCACTGAGGGGAAGATATTGGTCGATGGAGTGGATTTGTCCAAGGTTGGCCTGACGGACCTTCGAAGTCGATTGAGTGAGCTTCAACATATTTTCCTAACCTTGAACGGTTGTTGATGCACTTCAAAGCGATTATCCCTCGTCAGTACCATCAGTCGCGTAGATGAAAATCCCTTTGATAATCGTGCTTTACAGAGGACCCAACGATTCTCAGCGGCACTGTCCGTTCTACCCTCGACGTCTTTGGCGAGTATGAGGATGCGGGTATTGTAAGTAATCGTCTACGATTGATGATCGCGTAATGCTTAAAGTCTCCAAGTTCGAGGCACTCCGCCGTGTCCACCTTATCCCAAGTTCGGAGGAAGAAGATCCAGTCGCTACGATCAACGCCAATGTTTTCCGAGATCTCGATTCTCCCGTATCTGAGGGCGGGGACAACTTCTCCACAGGGTGTGTGTGTTCCTCGGATCTCTCAATGAGGTAAGCTGAAGCATCCGCGTAGAGAAAAACAGTTGCTTTGCATGGCTCGAGCTATCCTGAAGAGATCCAGGGTATTGTTTATGGACGAAGTACGTGATCTCATGGTCCAACGTGGGCGAGGTGGTGCTGATTGCTCGTCTACAGGCCACCGCTAGCGTTGATTACGCTACGGACGAATTGATCGGGAAGACAATCCGACAGTCAGTGACGGTTTTGATCTCGCACACCCCGGAGATGCTCACCGAAATCCTATAGGGAGTTCGCCGAAAGCACGATCTTGACGATCGCGCACAGGCTAAGGACTGTGATCGATTATAACCGGGTTTTGCTTCTCGAGGATGGAAAGATTGTGGAGTTCGACACTCCAGCAAACCTTTTGGCGAACCGGGACTCTCGGTTCTATGCTCTCTGTAAGGCCACTGGCAGAGAAGAGTTTTCGACGCTGAAGAGACTCGCTGGTGTCTCTGAAATTACGAAGAGGGAGACCACTGCCGCCTCGACTTAATCCCCTGGACTGTAAGTCCGTTATGTACTACTTAGATTGCTTTCTTCTCTTAGACCTTGTGTGTCCCTGGGTCTAACCACACCCCACGTATCTACAAACTAGAACTTTACAGTGCCCCAAGTAAACCTCGACCTGATAGCGAAATACGTGGATGCCATTGGAAAGACTCACGCATCTCGGATGTTCAAACGTGTTTTCCAGCCACTGAAAAATTATATTTAGGGACCGAGAAGAGTAATAGCAATACAGTAGGGTAACACAGTACAGGAAACCAAAAGACAAAAATCTACTCTTCTTGAGAATCCTTCTTCTTGGTCTTCGAAGGAAGGAGGGCCGGGTCGATGTGTGGGACGACACCACCCTGTGAAATTACGACATCGCCAAGGAGCTTGTTCAACCTAATAATAAAAAAGACAAGATTAGGAAACCGATGGAGTTGTTGTGAAATGGATGTAGACGCACTCCTCATCGTTCCTGATAGCGAGTTGCAAATGACGAGGCACAATACGTTGCTTCTTGTTATCACGAGCGGCATTGCCAGCCAACTCCAAGATCTCGGCAGCGAGGTACTCGAGAACAGCAGCAAGGTAAACTGGAAAAGGCAGCGAATTCCCAAATCAGTCTTAAGATCCAAATATGCGGTCAAGCTCGCAAGTGCACGCACCAGGAGCACCAGCACCGACGCGCTGAGCGTAGTTACCCTTCTTTAAAAGACGGTGGACACGACCGACCGGGAACTGAAGACCAGCCTTAACCGATCGAGATTGTTGGGACTTTGTGGGATCGACGCCAGAGGACTTTCCGGACTTGGATTTTCCGCTAACTTTTCCAGACATCGTGTTGGTGTTGTTAAGTGGTAGTGGTAGTGGTGGTTAAGGCGAAGAGAGGAGTGCGGAGGGTGGATGCGACGAGGGGGGACTGAGGAACATTATGGTGCCTTCTTAAAGCGCGCCAGGACGCGGTCACGTGCCTTCGTTTGGCCGTTTGGCGTGGACACTTGAGACAAACAAGTGTAAACATTATCACGTGAGGTTACCCAATTAGATTCGTATATATAACTCAGGCGCGTCTCTTGTCGTCGACCGTCCGTCTTCTCTAGTTCCCCCCGTCCCAGTACCTCTCTCTGCACACACCCAACTCTCAAATCAAACATGCCAGCTAAACCAGCCTCCACTGCCGGAAAGGCCCCTGCCTCTACCGCTTCTAAGGCTCCAGCCAAAACCACTTCTGAGACCAAGGCCAAGAAGGCCACCAAGACTTCGTCTTCTGCAGACCCTGATGCTAAGAAGAAGAGGAGAAAGACCAGGAAGGAAACTTACTCCTCTTACATCTACAAGGGTACGCGTTTTCGACTCTTGAACGCGACTTGTTATGGGTTCTGATGTTCCGCCCTTTACCCTAGTCCTCAAGCAGGTCCATCCCGATACAGGTATCTCGAACAAGGCTATGGCGATTCTGAACTCGTTCGTAAATGATATCTTCGAGCGTATCGCCACCGAAGCCTCCAGTACGTCTTCCTTTTGAATACACTGCGGACGTGGCATTCTGATAGCTCGTCTTTATATAGAGCTCGCGTCGTACTCCAAAAAATCCACCATCTCATCACGAGAAATCCAGACTGCAGTTCGTCTCATCCTTCCCGGTGAACTGGCCAAGCACGCCATCTCTGAAGGAACCAAGTCGGTGACCAAGTTCTCATCCGCTGGTGCCAAGTAAACCTTGTTTATCTTTTTGGATGGTTGTTTCTCGTGTACTTTATTACCGTTTGTATTTGTCGATTTTTCCCACTTTTTGCTATGATATAATCCGACTTAAACATGCAAAGCGCTGTGTGATGACATGGTTTTTGACTGCGAATGATTGTCAAAGGTACAGATACATGGGGTCTGGAGCGGTGTCCTACGAGGGACAAGACTAGGGAGTACGTGCGAGGTTTAGAAAGAAACGTTGCAGAGCGTGGAATGCCAGGAGGAAAGGGACTCTAGCTAGCGATAAATATTCATATACATATATCAACCCTCCAGTCACGGCCAGGAGAACGCCAATGGGACCTGGCACCGGAGCGGAGGGCACGATCGAAGGGGTTTGCGACGACGGATCAGATTGATTCTCCCTGTATGCGCGATGGGGGAAGAAAAGGGGGGGAAAGGTGAAATGAATGATGAATTCCCCAAATGAAGAATCTGAAAGGCCCGATAGGTTTCTCACAGCTTAGCCCCCTCAGTCTCGGTCCCATGAAGGCTCACAAGTCCAAGCATGTGGTCGACGATCTGCGCTGGGGTATTCACGTGCCAGCTCGCGAGCGTCCTCTTGCTGCTCACTCCTACGGCAGTAGTGAACACAGCTCCTTGGTTGATCGCCAAATCCACCGGCTCGAACTTTCGTTTCGGCTCTAGCTGTGTCACCGAGACCGGCGGCTGCAGGCTAGCCTTGGGTTCATCTTCCGGGAAGAGGATGAGAGCGCGGAACATGTCTTCGTCCGTCTGAACGCCGGGGGAGATGAATAAGTGTTGACTTGGAATTTTAAGGTTGGAAAGTTCGTACCTTGTCGTCGCCGGCGCAGAAAATGAACTCAGCATCCGGGTTGGTATACAAAATTCTCTTGACGATTTCACCCTATAGCAGCGGGGCGATAAGGATCAAAAACCATCCCACTCGACACGGAGCAGGGCCGACCTTGTTTACAGCGATGGGTCTGACTTCCAAGTTCTTCTTACCGACAAGAACTGGTGACCCGGTAATCAGTCGACGAAGACGGACCACAAGAATGCAATCACGGAAAAATGGGAATCCGAGAAAAAAAAACAGGTGAATGTGTTCTTATCAAAGTGACCCACCTTCAATTGGACGTTTTCGCGACAGGTTATTTTCAAGCAAGTCTTGACATTGCCTGCATTGGAAGAGACCCCATTCCGGATCTGAAGCGCGGTAGTGCCAGGTAATCGAACTCTTCTTGACCTCGATGTGACTTCCAGTGGTCCTCTGTAGGGAAGGAAATAATATGGGATCAATCGTGCGAGCAAATATCATAGGGAAGGTGAGGCTCACTTCAGTATAGTACTTGAAGATCTCCTCGACCTCGGCCAACCAACTCATGTCCAGCACCTCGGTGAAGTTTGTCCACTTGGTCTCTCCAGGAGGACGCATGAAACCACCATGTTCGGCAGACATGCCGAGCCCTTTGATGTTTCCCAGGTGTTGTGTCAAGAAATCACCGTCGCGGCCAGAGATTATGTACACCAAGTTCTTGGGGTCTGCGCACAGTCGCTCGAGCGCCTCGAGAGTTGGCTCCGATGGAAGGGCCATGCTCGGGGTCTTGACGATGGGCGTCAAGGTACCCTACCGATGCGGGAGTGAAACATTAGAAGATTTTCTCCGATTTTCACCGAGTGGCTCACATCGTAATCAAAGAGGAACAGCCTCTTCTTCGCTTTGAGGTACCAATCCTCCAACCTGTTCTTCTCCATGAACGGCGTCTGCCTAGCCATGACGTTTTCGTGACCCATCTGCTTGAGGAGCATTTTGACCAAGGTCGCAGCCCACGAGTGACTGCTATTGGTATCCACGACCTTGTACATCTTGTCGTGCCTCTGAGCCTTCTCCTCTGTGCTCATGGTGAGTCCTCGATTGATCGCAGTGGCGACATCACCGAGACTCCATGGGTTGATCTGGAGAGCTTCAGACATGTTGTTGGAGATACCCATAAATTCAGAGAGGACGAGCGGGCTCTTCTTGGTCTTTTCCTGAGCAATGACGAATTCCATCGACGTGGTGTTCATACCATCACGGAGAGGGGTGATGAGGGCGAGGTCGGCGACAGACAAGAGGGCGTAGAACTCGTCCTTCTTGATGGTCTGGTGGTAGTGGTGAACGGGAATGAAGTCCAAGGAGCCATACTCTCCGTTGATGTGAGCGACGAGCTCGGACACTTGATGCTCCAACTTTGGGGAATCTGTCAAGGCGGGAGAGGTGACTTGGATGAGAACGACCTTTCCAACCCACTGCGGGTAGTCCTGAAGCAGTTTTTCAAAGGCTCGCAGCTGAGGACAGAAGATGGTGTTAGAGCCATGCAAAAAGGAGAGAGTTACTGGCTGATGACCTTCTGAACAACACCCTTGACAACATCGAGCTTATCACGACCAACAATGATCTTCTTGCCCTCATACAGAGCGTGAAGGGCATCGAGTTTGGGTTGGATTCCAGGACGAAGAATGTCTCTCGAGACACGTGCAGAATCGATACCGACGGGGCTGTAGTTTACGGCAGCGACGTGACCCTCGACATCAATGCCCTTCTGGTTGGGGGTGATCTCGTAGCCGCAAACTCGAATGCAAGAAGAGATGAAGTGACGCTGGTAGGAATAGGTTTGGAAGCAGATGAGATTCGCGCCGAGCATTCCGTCGAGAATTTCCCTTCGGCCTGGATAACGCAGGTGGTCAGTCAAACGTGTTCGACGATAGGAAAGGGGGACTGACGAGGAAGGCATCTGAACACTTCAGAACTTGGCCAGGGCGTATGAACGAAGAGGCCGATCACGGCTTCCGGGATCAGTTGACGTAAGAGTTTTGGAACGAGTAACAGGTGATAATCGTGAACCCAGATAAGATCGCCGGGTTGATATATTTGAGCTATCCTCTCTGCAAAGACGGCGTTTGCGGCGGCATAGGGAGCCCAGTACTTGTCAGCGGACGCGTATTCAGTGGTGGCGTCCTGCCATAAGAGGTAATGGAACAAGGGCCACAGGGCTGTTTGTAGAGGTCAGGTGAGAATCGAGATGACGGAAACGGGTAAAACGGAAAACCTACTCTCTTTACAGTATCCTTCATAATGACCGTGTGCCGCCTTGTCGTCGATCCAAACGGGAATGAAGGTTGTCTTCCTGTCATCATCCGGATCTGCCTCCTGAGGCTGATAGGTCTGGAGGGACTTTTCCAATGCCTGGCGATCTTCCTCTGAAACGCTGCTAAGCGGCACGGTTGCATCTGGTTGATTGGTGTTCTGGATATCACCGGTCCAGCCGATGATCAATTGCTCGTTGGGGGCTTCAAGGGAGCGGATACCGCTTATCATGGCGTGGTGTCCATGGCGGATGGAGAGAGACCATTTGGAAGATGCGGTGGGGTCGTCAGCTTTCGGCAGAGGGGTAGGTTCGGCCTCGGGTTGGATGGTGAGGCCATCGACAATGGTGGGTTTGGTGGGTGGCGTTTGAGGGGGGCTTGGGAGGTTAGCTTTTCCCGTGGTGTGGGCAAAAGACGATACGACGGGAAGATAGTGGCATATATGGAGGCAACGACCAGAGAGTTTGATACCCTTGGCGGTGAGATCGGCTTGCTGCTGGAGAACTTGTTTGCGAATGTCCTCGAGGGGGACTTGGGCGGGAGGGACGTGCTGAGAGAAGCTATCCATGAAGGTGAGAGAGGGGGAAGAGGGAGAGAGATGGAGAGAGAGGAGACAGGCGATTGGAGAGGGTTTTATAAACCAAGGAGGCAGAACCGGAAAAGGAAGGTATGGATACCATGTCAATGGAGGTGATCTGCGTAGGTGTGATGGATGGGTGTAAGGAACGGATTTGTTTTTGCAGACAAAGATTTACATAGGTATGTATACGATATCGGGGGTAAAAACTTTTTGCCCGCCTCTTTTTCGCCACCGCCGACCGCCGTGAGCAATGTCGGACCGCTAGATGCTATAGCGCATCCGCAGGGAGAACACGGAAGGGAGGATACCCTTCGGCGAAACTGGGAAATCTTCAAATCGATTTCGCCCGTTGCCATATCCTGCCACTCGTTGCGATTTTCTTCACCCCACGTTCGTAGAAAAATTATGTACATTTCGCTAGGCGATCGCGCGGAGAAAGAGAGCAGATAAGACGATAAGATGCAGCGGATAGTATTGTAGGGCAGATGCGTATGTATATACAGCCTCTGGAATATAAAGACATCTATCATGACGTGTGTGGTATGCAACAGCAACGTGGAGAGCAACAAGAGCGACTGACGACGGGAAAACTAACGGAAAGCACAAAAACAAGCAAGTGGTCGGTAGAGAGAAGAAAGAAGAAAAAAAAAGATGAGAGCGACATCGTCATCCAGTCCACTGTACTTCTTTCACACCGACGTGCAACTCGTCATATGTCCGATTTGGCGTGGGCACTTGATGTTGGGGTGGTTTGGGCATAGAGACCATGACTGCGAGATGGAGGCTTGTATCTGTCGGCGGTTGTCTGAAGAACAACCGGTGTTCGAGGTTTTCCCAGGGAACGGGTCGTGTAACGTGGCTTTGGACGTATTGTTGGGGCACGCGAATGGAGGAGGGGGGAGTATAAGGGTATGCAAGTGACGCTGACAGGGGCTGCGAGACTTATCAGTGGTCCGATCAACGAAAATCGGCGTGCGCCGACCGAAAAACGCAGTGCTCACCACAAAAGTGTCCCAATCATTAACGTTTGTTGGTCCGTCGTCCGGGACACGCTGGTCGGGAGATATCCAGACGTCCCACAGCTTTGGTTTTTGAACTGAAGGTCGCCTTATGGGGACAGAGGAACGTTGGTAGTTGGGTTGGCGGGAATTTGACAGGGGGCGACACTTTTTGTAAACGACGGCGATAACGAGGCCGAATACAATGAAACCGATGGCAATGAAAGCAAAGACGAGGGGAGGAGTATTTCCTGGGTCGAATGGACCATTGTCGTTCCCCCTGTTACTGTTCGTGGACCCGGCGTCTGGTGATGGAGATGTCGAGGAATAGGGTTGTGGGTGATTTGTGTCAGTATCGTCGTGGGACATGGGGGGAGACGAAGGGTGGGGGGAAGCGGGAGGGAGTATGAGTGAGAGGAGCGGTGGAATATAAGTAAAGGAGGGTAAAAGGGAGAGTCACCAGAATCACCATGAACCGCGCAAGGAAGGTCACCTTCTTCTTCTTCTTCCGTGATGGCGAGCCCGACTTCCATAAACCCTTGTTTCGTGGATCCCTCGATTCCGCAGGCTAGTGGTGAAGTGAAATACTTGATCCGACGCTCATGGGTAGGCTAGCGACGGGAGCCCAGAGTGGGAGGGAGAGAACCGGAGATATGGCTGGCGAACCTAGAAGATGTGAGCGGAGGGGAGAAGCTAGAAGAAAGATGAAACGTCCGCTTGGCCATCTTCCCAGCCACACGTCAATCGATTCGGGAATATCAGATCGACACATGTCATCCTCAGATCCGCAACTCCCACTCTTCTCCGCTTCCTTTCACTCTTTCGAGCACGAACGGCGGACACTTGATCCGCTCTCTTTTCCTCTCTTGGTCCCGCCCTTGTCTTCCCGATGTCGCGCCCGACGCTACCGTAACGGGACATCTGCCTGCCAATCCCATCCTCTGGCTCTAACACACAGGGGCGTGACAGCCGCTCTAACATCCACATCACCGCCTTGATGTCAATCTAGTCCTATCAGAATCAGTTTCCTCCCTTTAAAACATCCTCTCCTTTGGCAGGCCCCTCGTCTGTCTGCTTTGCCCCAGCCCCCCATGTATCCCTCAGCTCTCGGCCTTGGCCTTGTTACTTTGCTCGCCGTTCTCCCCGCTCACGCTCAGACCTATACTGCCACATACTCTCCGGACAATCTTCCTAATCACTCCGAAAATGGGCAGGCGGGTACCAACAAGTGTGGCACCGGAAGCAACCAGACTTCGTTATGCCAGAATGCGTATAGTTCGTCCGCAAGCTGTTGTCTCAATAGATCCCATCCTCTGACACTCTCTGGACCCCCAGTCAACTCGGTAGAAGACTTTTGTCTCTTTGCCCCGCCGAAACCCGGTCCAGCCTCGGTCGTCGGCAACGTCGAGGTCCGTAATAACTTATACTTATATATAGACGATCCCGTTTCCCCTGATCCTTCCCACCTTGCTTATCCATTCAGGAAATCGTGGTCTCGTGGTGCACCATGGTCAGTCGCACTCGTAAAAAGTCCTCCACCTCGCTGACATCCACCATCTGGTAGTCCGGATACGGAACTCGTGTCATCCCTCCTGGTTCAATCAAAGGAGCTCACTTTGTACAGACGCCTGATTACGTCCAGATAACGGGCATCGGCGACCTCACTTCATTGAATATCCCCGCAGGCGATGCAGGTGGTGAACTAGATCCTCACGGCGCCACCGGAAACGGTGCTTCTAGGTCCTTACGTATAATCGTTTACCGTCCCGCTCAACCTTAGTTCCAGGAAATCCTATCGGCGGTTTGGTCTTCTCCAGCGCATTCAGTAATGGCACATTGCAGCAGTTGCACGAGTGGACGGTTCGCACCAGATATCCTCCTCCACCTTGACAGTCTTTGACTCGTCCCCCTAGAACTTCATGTCCGCCACAGAATTCTGTTTCCGAGCTTGCAAAGAAGGTCCCAAGGGTCCTGGCTTGTGTCAACACATTTACGATGTCATGGGGTGTGGTTGGAACATGCCAGGCAACTATAGTGCTGGTGCTTTCGAAAACTGCAAAGGAGAAACTGGAGAGGTACGTCCGCGCGTGTGTGTGTAATCAGCCAAATAACAGTTTTTTCTATCGCCATTCGTGGCGTAGCCTATGGGTGTCTACGGAGGCTCCACCTTCCACCAAGGAGACCCTCAAACCCCTCCCCCGCATCCCGCTCCTCCAACGTCGCAGTGTGTGCCCGCCAGCACCATTGGTGGAACCATCGCCGCTAGTTCCAGTCTCAGTCCGTCGTCTTCTAGTGCGTATACTCTTTTTTTAACCCCGCTCGGCGTGATCGACTATCGACTTCTACAGAGTCGTCTGGTGGAACGGGCACCACCCCTGGGCCAACTGCGACGGTACGTCGTCCCCGCTGTTGCTCGTAATTGATCTCACCGTTGATCTCCTTCCTCTATAATCACTCAGAGCACCACCGGCGGTAACACCAGTGGTGGTTCCGCACTTGGGTCTGGAATGGAGTTCATCGGCCTCGGTTCTTTCACGTTTTTCATGGGTTGGGTCTTGACCGTAATGATTTGATTTCTTCACGCATTGTGCTTCCGTCGGGACTTGCAATCGGACCATGGATATTCTGTTTTCACTTTCGTAACGGACCCGTTTCCTTGGTATCTTCGTGTCGTACTTGCTTAGCGCAGGGACTGTGTGCTACCCCCACCTGGATTCTACATATATCACCCATCTCTTACGATCCCTTTATGAAAATCGATTGATTCATACACTGCAGGAAAAGTTGGTAAAAGATTCGGGAGTTGTCGGAAGCATTTGTTTCCTGCCGGTTGGGAGGATCTAACCTACGGTTGGAAAAGCTGACCCCAGACCCCGAATCTTTAACCAATTTTCGTACAGGGCCCCAAAATGGGCGCCTACTGAGCTGGTTAAGAATTATCCAGAAATCCGATTTCCACCCGTTTTTCTCCCACAGAGATAGTTGATGCCAAAAATCATATTATCCAACTCGCCATCGGCCCATCCACCCTCTGGATAAATGAACACCACCTTGGATCGTACCATGTTGCTTATGTAATTTCATCTGTGTGTCCCATAAAATCAAACGACCATGGAATTTCGCTAGGTGTGTTCGCTGTCCGCTCCTCCTGTCACCACCCTCCTCCCCAACTGTGAGTGCCTTTCAACCGTGTTCTATGTTTCCAACGATGAGAATCTATCTGCAAACATTGTTGACGTGTTTCGGCACAATGGAACCATCCCTTGAGGAGTAATTCAAGTCTCTGACCACTATTTCCCATTCCCCTCCGTTTGACCTTGATACGTATTGACTCTTGTGCTGACTGTTGTTTTACCACCTATATAGCCCTTCTTTACACCTCCCTTCCACCTTTACAGATGGCTGACGCTCGTTCGACCAACCGCATCGACAATTACGCAAAGTTCTGGGACAAGGACAGGACAAACGAAAAGGCCGAGGTCCAGGGTGTTCGTGTCAACAATTATACCGAGGTCGTCAACGGTCAGCTATACTCTATCTTTATCACCTTTTTCCACCTTTCAACGAAAAACTTCTGGTCATGACGTACAGGCTACTACGATGGCGCTACCGAGCTGTATGAGTTCGCTTGGTCCCAATCCTTCCACTTCTCCCGATTCAACAGGGGCGAGGCTTTTAAAGCTTCTCTTGCCCGCCACGAGCACTACCTCGCCGCCAAGATGGGCCTCAAGCCTGGAATGCGGGTTCTCGACGTCGGGTGCGGTGTCGGCGGTCCCGCACGTGAGATCGCCAGGTTCGCCGACGTTAACGTCGTCGGTCTGAACAACAACGCTTTCCAAGTCGGTCGTGCCACCAAGTATGTCGAGGACTTGGGCCTACAGGAGCAAATCCAATTCGTCAAGGGCGACTTCATGAAGCTCGCTGAGCAGTTTGGGGAGAACTCGTTCGACGCCGTCTATGCCATCGAGGCTACATGCCATGCACCTACTTGGGAGGGTGTTTATGGTGAAATCTTCAAGGTCCTCAAGCCCGGAGGTGTCGTGAGTCCAGTCCACGTTCTCTTCCTCGTTCAATCGGCCTCACATGACTTGTCAAGTTCGGTGTGTATGAGTGGTGCATGACCGATGACTGGGACCCATCGATCCCAGAGCACAAGGCCCTCGCTCACGAGATCGAGCTTGGAAATGGTATCCCCGAGATGCGCCCTTTGGCCAAATCTCAGAAAGCTCTTAGGTCGGTTGGTTTCGAGGTTGAGCACGAAGAGGATTTGGCGGATCGACCGGACGAGGTCAAGTGGTATTATCCCCTCGAGGGAGATGTATGGAAGGCACAGACCGCTTGGGACATGCTCACCGTCTGGGGAACCTCCTGGACTGGGATGCTTATCACTCATTTATTGATGTGGATCATGGAGCTTGTGGGCCTTCTGCCCAAGGGAACATTGCAGGTCGTGAATGCCCTCAAGTCGGCGAGGACTGGGCTTGTCAAGGGCGGTCAGACCAAGTTGTTCACTCCCATGTTTCTCGCTGTCAGCAGGAAACCCTCGAATTAGGAGTGGAGGGGGGGATTCATCGTTGCTATCTTGTCGTTCCTTTGTTATTGCCGCATTTTACACTACCAAAAAAAATTAGGATACAATGTCGGGCATAATACGCATACACCTAGAGCCTTTCTTGCATTCAATTTTAAGCCGAGTGTGTGTTTTCATGAAGCTGGAAGTTTATTAACATTCGCGAAAGTGGTCGTTTATGGATACAGCGGTAACGGATACGTCGAGGAATGGGTCATGAAGAGCATGGTGGAGTAGCGGGTACATGAAGTTATTACTGTTATTAGCGCTCGAAAGAGTCCTTGGAAACAATCCTTTCGTCGAAAAAGGTTCATCTTCTCATCCTCTTGGGGTCCGGACCCCCACCTCCAGCGTCTTCACCACCGGCGAAGAGCGTACCGAGAGGTTCTCGTTTCGCGGTCCCGTTCCCATTTGTCGACATGGCCGAGAGGCCCATCCCAGTCGAGACCCGTTTAAAGCCCGATCCTCCCGGTCTATACACGGGCAATTAAACCGTTAGAGAGCACGGATTCCAGAAGTCGGACCACTTACTGCTGTTGTGGGTGTTGAAGCATCGATTCAGCGGGACGTTTTAAACCTATCCCAGACTGGTTCTGGTCATGATTTTTAGTTCACAGATGAGAGAACACAAAAAGCAACACGTACGGTACCGGGTGGAAAAGAAAAACCGCCTGCTGAAGGTCTGCTGTTACCCGAGCTAGAAGGTTGTACGGTCGAGGTCGAGTTGGGCAGATTAGCCCTGCCTCCGTTCCCGTTAGGGCCGCTGGGCCGCTGAACGCGGTTATTCCCATTTCCGTTGGAGGGCGCGTTACCACTGGAGCGCACGTTCGGGAGCGGCTGGAAGCTAACTTCCTTTTTGCCATTACCGTTCGGATTGACCCCCGTTAACGCGATGGAATCGGAACCCCCAGGTCGTTGAACCGAGTTGCTGTTGTGACCAGAGACAGAGACGCCGTCATTTCTTTGAGCAGAAGCAGAGGTGGTTCCCTTCCTTGGCTCCACATTCCCCGAAAATTTGGCGTCTAAAAATCCAGAGTCATCTTGGTTCGTAACCGATTCGTCCGCTTCAAAGTCAATCGGGCGACCCAAGTCCACGTCAAGATCGATGTCAAAGTCTCCCATCATCCATTTATCGTCCTCGGACTCGAAGAATGACATGTCGTCCTCCCCGGCCGTGTGGTCCACGTCCATCGCGATCGTGGCGGGTTCTGCATTGTCTGGTTTCGCAGCCGGCTGTTGCGGCTGCTGTTTCGGGACAACGGGCAGAGGATTAGAGGGTTGCTTCTTCGGGGGCGGAGGTCTGTATACATTGTTGGTGGTATTTCCGGCGTTAGGCGTGGGACGTGAGTTATTCTGTTGAGGAGGGATCTTCGCCTTCCAGGTCGTATCCGTGGTGGTATTGGGCTGGGCGGAGCAGTCGTTAATGGTCGTGTTGGGCCCAGATGGCTGTTGGGTTACGGGTTCGAGCTTGGTGGACTGATCATTGGTAGCAGGGGCGTGGCGGTGATTGGGATTCGGATTGTGATCGATCGACGACGGTCCGGCCGTTGACTTGATGAGACCAGGGTCGGGCTTTTGCTCGGTAAATTCAGGCCGGCGATGTAACGAATCCTTGTCCAATTTGGGCTATCGCGAGAAAGAATGATCAAAGGGATCAGCAAGACGGAGATAAATGGGCTGCGCATACTGACCGGTGGAGGTGGCTTTATCTTCTGGATTTCTCTGGTGTACTCCTTATCGTAAAGGCAGTTTCCAAGGAGATTTCCAAAGTTGCGCAAGGCTCGTTTTAGGGCATCGGTGACGGCCTCTTTCCGACACTGGAAGGTTGTGTCCGAAATGAGGGGTAAGTGTACGGTCGAGCGAACATAAATTGAGGCGTCCTGCGCACCTTGTCGAAAGCAGCGGCTTTGCTCTTGGAATTTTCCATCATCCCATACCCAATGTCTTCGTGGTATACCCCGTCTCTGAGCGTGACTCGGACGATGGCAGCGATTCCGATGCTATGTCTTTGTGTCTTTGGATCGTAGTCTGCGAAATCGCAGGTGACGTTCACGACGGCAGTGCTCCAGCCATTGAAACCGAAGACTTCATTAGCAAGATTGATGACTTTCCAACCCTCGGTATAGGTGAGCTTCATTCCGTTTCCCCCCGGCCGCGTGGAGATATATTCTGGGCCGAGTCTCTGGTTCAATTTGGCTTGGAGGGCTGCGAGCTTCATCTCTGTATCCGCAGAGAGCTTGAATGCGGAGTCGTTAGGAGTACACGAGAAGGCGTCTTGAGGGTGATAGGTTCCGTGCATCGTTGGATTGAAAGGCGTCGCGCCGTGCATGGATATTGAGCCGTGGTGGTATGTCGAGTAGGGCGTATGAGAGGCTCTAGCGCAAGCTTGGTAGGAGTCTAAGAGGTGTTTACTGAAGGGCTCAGATCCAGACATCTAACATGGAGGTCAAGAAGAAAGAGAGATAACGAAGGTGATGACTCCGAAGTGAGCAATAAATTGTCAACCTGCGGTGTGGCTGTGGGACCAAGAGTGGCAGAGTCAAATTACCGAGC
>Ga0307514_10001938_pt1 | contig 22630 bp, 22 predicted proteins | sample 16_EM_MG_FD_203088 | JGI IMG/M metagenome (GOLD analysis project Ga0307514, IMG submission 203088) | Populus trichocarpa ectomycorrhiza microbial communities from riparian zone in the Pacific Northwest, United States - 16_EM | ecosystem: Host-associated > Plants > Roots > Unclassified | place...
ACCCTTCGCGCGCTTAAGGTTGTGGGCATTGCCGCTTGCCGGCCGTACTGTTATTTATTATTATTATCTTCACCCCACACCGTTCACACTCACAGTGTCGCACCTTTCCCAGCAGCACGAAACACGATTTTCCCAATCTTTTCCAAAATGCAATCCCCGCCTCTGTGTTGTGCATACTGCCGAGTTCTCAACAACCCAACGACTCATTTGTCGGACATTTAAAATTAGCGTTACAACCGAATTGAGGCTGTAACACGGTTGTAACGGGCGTTACTGGGAGTCAGATGATTTTGCACCATAAGGCACTCGTAGTGTATTGGTGTAAATTTTTACTGTTGGCTACCTAAAACTATAGAGAGTAATATTATGTTGAAAGAAATTTTTTAATTGCTCAGAGAATCGTTGTAAAACGATTTTATTTTGCGTTGTAACTGCGTTACACCTTGCCCGGACCGTTAAGCGGGTTATGACGCGTGACAGCGCGTTACCACTAAAAATAGGTTTGTCCGACATTTGACCACTGTGCGAACGTCCTTCATCTCCAGCAGGTGCAATGCATGGCGGCATGATCGTCACTTCTCGAGCCCTTCCTCTCATCATACCCATTTCTCAACCAGTTTTAGATATTTCGTGCGAAATGCAGCTTTTTTGCCTGGCCCATCGAAAGGACTTTTCGATTTTTCGGCATTGTACATTGGTTGCCATCGATTCATCTCTGTTTGATGACAAAAGAATGACAAAGGCAGCAGGTCTATTTGAACACGAGGGTTTGCCATTTGGAAGACAGCTGTTTTATGGCCGATGAAGAGAATGTGTGTGAGTTCCAATTCCAAATCTTTTTTTGGAATGCTTATGGATTTGTGTAGTTTGTGTAGTTTATATGCCCATTCTCTCTAGTCCGTTGCCTGCTAGATCTCGTTCAGGTACCCCCACTTTAAGATCGGGTGCAGACACCCCACCTCTTCATTCCTCTGACGGCTCGTCAATTTCTGCAGGGTCAAAATCGAGGATTGACGTCACTCAACTCAGCATTGCTCTCGCAAATGCCCCGCCTTCTACTACCTCGCTCGCATTTCCAAGCCCAAGGCAAAGGTTATCGACGCTACTCGCGATCCCATCCATGAAACTATTGAGGGCTAAGTTGAGAAAGACGATTGTTGATGCGGATGCAGGAAGGGCCAGGCTGGTTGGGACGATGAGCGGGGCTGCACAAGTTTTACACTTTAGAGGACGAGGCTGAGACTACCGTTCTGAGAGTAAAAGGTTTGGATAGACGTTCCGCTTTCTTTTTTTTTTGCCATTCAATGTGAGCGTTTCTCATCCCGTCCAACTCTCACACTCAAAACACAATGGGAACGATGACAACGGGGCCTGGCGCAACTTTCACCAGCTTATACCCGGCTATTCTCAGAGGCAATAGCAACAACAATGGTGCGACTCACGCCCCACCTTTGGAGACGGGGTTAGAACGACGAGTTGAACTGTAATCCTCGTGGGCGATTTTGCAAATCCGTAAATTTGTTTCGAAACTCGACGGTCTTTTCAGCATAAACGACCTCATTCAAAAGAGCCAGTACCCAAGGTGAAAGTCAAAGGTCGTGCCTACCACTTTTCCACGTTTCGCCAACACCCCTTCACGGAAAACCCGGCACCACGACAATTGCCTGCCGCCCTATGCGGCAACGCCGCTTTGCAGAAAGGACGACGAGGTCTGCAATCTGGCTGAAAGACTTTTCTGAATTGCTAAATTTACCCGAACAAACATATTATTATTATATTATATTATATATCATTGACAGCCTATAGTGTTCTAGCTTCCTATCGGAATCCTTCCGTGATTCAATGATTGTCCCTCAAATTTTTGTAAAATGTACAACGTAGTACATCAATGCATTATCGCTAGTTGTGCTGCGCCGGAGCTGCCATGTTGAACTTTGAATTGAGATAGGGGTGTTATTTTTCGGAGAACATAATTTATTCTCAATTGATTGACAACGGGTAATTGTCACTATGGGAATCCCTTGTAAGAATCTTAGACAACGAGTTCTTGGAGGCTGACGAAAACATGTTTTTTTTTCCGGCGTGGGTCTTATGACCATTCAAATATTGATACCTTGTTCATATCGAATCTAATCTTATTGTTGTTTCCTCTTTTATATTTCGAAAGACCCTCTCTTGTTCTTTATCCCAGTCCACTTTGACCATCACCATCAGCAATGAGTACAACTTCTGCCCAGACCCAATCCCAATCCAAGACGAAGAAAGAGGCCCCCCAAGCGCAGCCAGCGCCAAGGAAAGTGAGGTTTAACGTCGGTATGGCGCCATTTCTAGTTTATTGTTCCTTCTTTTCACCTACTTTTTGACTACACCGCCAGGCACACAATACCAGGTTCTCGATGTTGTTGGTGAAGGCGCCTATGGGATCGTTTGTTCAGCTGTCCACCGACCGAGTGGTCGTAAGGTCGCGATAAAGAAGATAGCACCCTTTGACCATTCCATGTTCTGCCTAAGGACACTACGTGAACTCAAGCTTCTCAAGTTCCTGAGTGAAGCAGGCGTATGCGAGAATGTCAATAAATTTCCTCCCGCCCTGTTGTCATCGCTCAATGACTGCAATTAGATCATCTCTATTTTAGATATCATCAAACCAGCATCCATAGAGCAATTCAAAGAGGTTTACCGTGAGTTACGCTGTAATTAATTCTAAGAGAATGTATTGACAGCAGTTTTCATGTTCAGTCATCCAGGAGCTCATGGAAACTGACATGCATCGTGTCATCCGAACACAGGACCTTTCCGATGATCACGCCCAATATTTTGTCTACCAGACCCTTCGCGCATTAAAAGCCCTCCACTCAGCCGATGTCATTCACCGCGACCTGAAGCCGTCTAACCTCCTACTCAACGCCAACTGCGATCTCAAAGTTTGCGATTTTGGTTTAGCCCGTTCCGTCAGGACTGCCGAACCTTCAGGTACAGAGACGGGTTTCATGACAGAATACGTAGCCACGAGATGGTACAGAGCGCCAGAGATTATGCTGACTTTCAAGCAGTATACGAAGGTATGTGCGACGCTCCTCCAAGACCCTGATTCACTGCTGACTTCATTAGGCCATTGATGTGTGGTCTGTGGGCTGTATTCTTGCTGAGATGCTTTCGGGGAAACCTCTTTTCCCAGGACGCGATTATCACCACCAGTTGACCCTCATTCTCGATGTTTTGGGTACACCTACACTTGATGAGTTCTACGCGATCACCACCCGTCGGTCTCGCGACTACATTCGTGCTCTTCCATTCCGCAAGAAAAAGCCTTTTGCCACAATTTTTCCCGATGCAAACCCCCTTGCCGTAGACTTTTTAACAAAGACTTTAGTATGTTCATCCGTGAATATTGTTTCAAAAAATTTCTTACCCAGATGTAGACATTCGATCCCAAGAAGCGCGTCACAGTTGAGGATGCACTAGCCCATCCCTATCTAGAGGCATATGTATGTATATTTTTCCTATGGTATTCCGTTACGTCACTCATGAGACTTTTTCCCCTCCCAGCATGACCCAGACGACGAACCTGTTGCTCCACCTCTCGACCCGGAATTCTTTGAGTTCGACTGTGAGTGATACTAAACCTCTTTAAGTGATTGACCTAGGTCTAACCGTCTTGACAGTGCACAAGGACGACATTAGCAGAGAACAGCTCAAAGAACTTCTTTACGAAGAGATCATGTCTTTCCAGCCTGCACCGATCACATAAATCACCCCATAAGGTCAAGGCACTGGATGCAACAATGACTTCTTTTTTGGACGTCCCCATTTTGTTTCTAAAATTATTTTTTGCTTTCTATTGTCCTTAGATTCCTTGCATCTTTTAGCAAAAAATGTTTGTTGTCAGCATTTACTATTCTATCTAAATTTCTGGTCTCAATTGCGAAAAATGAATGCATGAAATTACGGGGTTGAGGATAAGCCTATTACATTTGAAGATTCGGATGGTTGAATGCATAGGCAGAAAAGTACTACTAACGACGTAACGTAAAGGTTCATTTAACAGAGCTCGTAGTACCTAAGTTGGGAGTTTTGTACTTTTTTCCTGAAACTTGAGATGCAGTGAAAGCAGACCAACGATAACAGTAAATGACAAATGTGAAATGTTGGAGAATAACATGTAAAGACAGTGTGCGAAGTTGAAGATAGTGAAGGAAAGGAACAACAGCAAAGCTTTTGGAAGACTGGTACAAGACCAAACCATGGTACGACGACGCCCCAGAAGAAAAAAAAAGAGCATCTGTGAAATGCACACTCCGAGAATAGGAGCATCCATTTACACCCAGGGCTCTCCAGTCTCTCATTTCCTCTTAGTTATAGTCGTTCACATGGCACACGCAATTTACTTCTGCGAACCACCCCTGCCACCCCTGCCACCACTCCGTCCCCTGAAAGCTCCTCCACCCTGAGGCGCGCCACCACGCTCGCCTCCATTCACCTGCTGACCTGTTGCACCACCGCGATGAGGTCGACCTGGCGGCCTATCGCCTTTTTCTTTCTTCGTCTCGACGAAGATCCTAGCTTGCTCACCGCCCACGTCAATAAATATGCCGCCCTCTCCACCTTGATTTTGGCTGAGAGAAGCAATAATGGCTCGTCGGGCAAAGTCGAGCGAAGTAAATTCGAGGAAAGCGCAGGCTCGGCTGCGTACGAGTTCAAGTTCTTTGATGGGGCCGAAACGCGAGGTGAGAGTTTGCGATAGTTGTACTTGCGAGATATTTTCGGTCACACCCTTGTGTAAAAGATAAATATTAGCTTCGGAAAACACAAGTACCGAACAATGTTTACGAACCTTGACAAAACAGTGAGCAGTGGTGATGCTCTGCGCCGCGTGCAAGAGTTCGTGCCTCTGTTGACCCTGACGACCATGATGATGACCACCTGCAGGCGTAGGTGTCTGTGGCGTCGCAGGCGTTTGCGTACCACTTCCAGAAGCGGATGAAGATATCACGGTCTCCGACATACCCTTTTCATGTTGTGCAACGGGACCCCATTTCTTTTGATTTGTGGCAGCAAGAGAAGCCCATGAGCGGGGCTGAGGCGGCGGGACCGGCTGATGAGGCGCAGGTGCAGGAGATTGTTGAGGTTGAGCTGGAGCTGGCACAGGGGCTGGGGGACCAGGAGTGAGTTTCGGAGGTTCAAACGCTGCAGAAGGTTCAATAACTGCAGCTTCTTCTTCTTCAGTTGCATGACCGTTAGGTTGTGCACCAGAGACAAGGGTAACAGTGGGTTGGAACTCTGGAACAGGTGTCTGGGTAAGCTCCAGGACAGGCTCAACAAGCTTGGGTTGTTCTTCAGCAGGCGGAACCGGTTGAACAGGTTCGGCAACAGGAGCTGGTGGAGCTGGAGTTGCCTCGCGTGGCTGTTCGTAAATAGGATCAGGAGCACTGACTGTAACAGCAGGTTCCGTCGGAATGGCAGCACTCGCCGAGCCGGTCAACGCAGCTGGCTCAGCCTCAACAGGCTCCAAAGGCTCGCTAGTGTCGTCACCCTCAATTGTCTCCTCCTTCAGGAAACGGAAGATGTCATTCAAGACAAAATAACCGTTGGGCTGCTCGGCAAGGAAGAAAGTCTGAACAAACTTGCGCCATTGCTCACCGTGGTTGGACATTTCGCCAATGACTTGGATGATAATGCCACCATTTGCAGACGACTGAGCATCAACAGAGTGAATAAAGACTTTGCAATCGTCGAAGCCAATAGAGGTAATTTTTTTGTGGATTTCCTGAGGACTATGAGTCAGGATTTGACAGCTAGGCAGTGAGGATTCGTCACCTGTTGACCAAAGCAAGGCTTAACATCCTCTCCTTCATTGCCATGAGTGAAGGTCGAATTTTTGTTATAAAAACAGTGGAGGCGGTGTGGTTCTTTATTCACAAAAGTGTAGTACTGGGGTACAAATTGCCATCCAACTTCAGAAGGGACGACATTGTTGTGTTGGGTGGAAGAACTGGCGGCCATGATGACTATAACGCGATATTAGCACGTATATCCAATAGAAAGAAGGATCTGAACAGACAAAAATGAAGAAAAAACTAGGAAGAGAAGAATCAATGTAGGAGTGAAGAGTCTGTGTACGTTGGAGAGAGTCAACGGAAGACAGCAAGGAACACCAGAAAAAATAAAATCGAAATATTACCTCAGCTCGGCAGTTTCCGTCCCGCTTGGGATATGATTCCCGTAGCTCCTGCATTTTGCTCATTCCTCCTTATCGCAACGACCATCATGGCTCGCAATAATAGCAGCATGTTTCTGCTTGTATTTTTTGTGATATTTGCTTTCTGTCTATCGCACAAGGGTGTATATGCGTTTGGCGCCGGCAATATCCCTTCGTGCGTTATGATAACGTATTTATCAGGTTTTGTAGTCTCATCTTGATCAGATTCGCATACATAGAAGGAAGGGCCTTCCGGCACGGTGACATTGTGCGCATCAGTTCTCAAATGAAATCGGCTTGCTCATCGTTCTACAGGAAGATGTTCTTGCAGAACTGGTCAAGCGTACTGGTGGTTTTGCTCTCGGAAGTCTTATCGGCAAGGGATCTAAATTTGGAGGTCTCGATATCAAGCGAGTTTACTTTGGGTATGGATTCATTCATTTCATAGTCGGGCACATGAATGACGAAAATCTGAAAGTAATTGGCTTCGGGACTATAGTCAAGTGCGACTTACCACATGTCCCATCTCTGCGTGTCACTTAGGCGTTTTGATAGGCTGTGGATATAGCTGCCCTTAAGAAGCTTCAACTTCAGGTTTGTTTGGTTGAATTGGAAAAATCTCAACGGTCATGTCAATATGCATGTTTCTAGACGATAATCAACCTGTGCATGGTCCTTGGTTTCCTGGTAAGGGTACTTGACAAAGGCTCAATTTATATTCAAATTTTACAGGCTCATGGATATGCCACTCATGAATTTGAAGTTACCCCTGAGCGCCTGGGCTGTTATCTCCCTGCGCGTGCCGTCTTTCATATCATCTACCCTTGTCTGACCTCCTTTATATTAGACGGAACATATTGACAATCCTAAAGGGTACGGAGATGGCGAGGACGCAAGGAAATACAATCCGGGTCTTCGCGGTCCTGTCGATGTATGCGCATTGTTGTTACTGTCGGTTTCAAGGCTGACGCCATAATCCTGATAGCCAAGAGAGCTCGAAATAGACCCCCGCACTGGGATGAAAAACTACATCGCGAACGGTATGCACAGTCGATGTCAACTTTTATTCGTCCAACCTCACATTCTGTAGAAAATGGCACCTGGGATACCTCTAAGGCTCTTGTCCGTCGAACACTCGAACGATGCATACATCTGGGCCGACAACATCGTCAAAGCGGCAAGAAGCAAGATGAATACGAGGCTTACAGGCTCCTAGGTACAGCCGTACGTAACTTCTTCTAGTTTATACACGGCTGCTTATTTCTTTGAACCCATACGCTAGCTTCACACCTTGGAAGATTTCTCTGCCCACTCCAATTTTTGCGAACTTGCACTTGTTTCGATGGGCTATTCGCAGGTGTTTGTTCAAGTGGGCGATCAGGTACGCATTCAGGCGCCTAGCGGGCATTGGGTGGCTCCGCTGGTGACGGGCACATTTGGATCGAGCGATTTCATCCACTCTTTGCTTGGAGGTATGTGTGTTTATTTTACAAAGGGGGAAGTGCCCTTTGACGCTTTGTTCAGAGGCCGGCGACAAACTTGTATGTAGAATAATTGGTCTCTTTTGTTAGCAGAATGGAGTTGAATGTCTTCCCCATTTTTAACACATACAGAGCTCAGTGCGTCGTATTTCTCTGTATTTCTGACATTGACTAATATCTCTGTAGGCATCTGTAACTGACTTGAGCAGACAATTTGATAAAGCCCGCTCTAGGTCTGCGACACAGACACGCGGACCAGGCGGGCCAGCCGTGTCTCCTGCCGACGCTTTACGTGATATACTCTTTACCCTTCCTGGAGGGACCGGGAATGAAATGAACAGGGATCTTCAAAATATTGAGAGGATTCGTGCGGGACCTGCAGCGGGCGGTAAGAATCCTGAGGAAATGAGCCCACAGGAGCTTCATTCGGTTCTGTGGCAAGTCTTGACATTCAGAGATTCAGTTGTTAAAAAAATCGAAAAGACGATCGGTGAGTGACATACTTCCTATTGAGGTACTAAAGGAGAATACTGATAAGTTGTGCTCAGAAAAAATTCCTGGACTTGGTCCTTTGATTGAGAAACTTATGGATGCTATTTTCGGTACGTCATTGTGTGTCAATATACAGAGTTTCCGTTGGAGAACTCATGTGTTCTTGTCTTGCATAGTTTTTGTGTTTACCACATTGGAGGTATGTGTTATAGGGTGATTTCCTCCTTTAATAATTGACGGGATGTTTTACAGCCATTTGTAAAGCCACTTTTAAAGTCAGCTACATCTGGCTTGCAGAGTGCTTCCGGAGAAGTCATTGACAGTCACGATCAATATGAAGTGTTTAACGACCCTCGAGCGGTGAGTTGAACTTCTTTCCCTGTCCCAGTCATCAAGTTATTCACTCTTCTTAGTCTGATCCGACCCATTCCTTCCTGAGTAAAGATCATTTTGTAGGTTCACCTCTGCCATGCTTATGAAAGTCACTGACCGTTCATTTTTTAGAATTTGATACTCAACGAACCAGCAGGACGGATTGCCAAAGTTGTCGTCATCAACAGCGTCAAGCTTGTCACAAGGGCTTGGGATAGTGTGTCTGTTCCCGTTCATGAAGTTACGGAAGAAATCCTACAGTGCCTGTAATTGTTTGGTTTATATGGTTGCCAAACTCCAGGAATATTGACTCAATTATAAAGCTTCCATCCTGACTTCCACGATACAAATTCCAAGGTGCAACGCGAGATGCTCCAAGCACTTCGCGACTGGTTTCAAAAAGTTCCCAACCAGAGCTCAGTCCTTCAAAGGCTGTCTAAGAGTGCTGTTCGCAATCACGAAAACAATCGCGTTGCCGGAGAAGGAGGCCCTCCTGCATCACAAGGCTCAGCGGCCCAAGGCCAAGGACTCCAGTTCCAACAATCGTTGGCGCAGAATATACCACTATTTGGGACAGCTCTCAAATTTTCATCTGGAAATTCAAGAGACTCAGTTCCTACGGTTGGATATTCCGACCATACGGATCAAAAGCCTTCGTATTACCGTGATACTCAGCCTGGTAATTATGCGCCTCCTCCAGGTCCACCTCCGCCAACGTGGTATTATTCACCTCCTGATGGTCCCCCATCTTTTCAACCACCCGATCACTCGGGATATGCGCCTTCGTACGAACCGGCATCGTATGACTCTTCGTCTCCGTCAGCTGGTGTGCCACCTTTCCCCAGCGAACATTCTCCGCCTTCCTTCCCTGGTGCTGGTGGATATGGTTTTCCATCTCCGTCTGGTCCTCCTTTGTTCCCTGTTGCGCCAGGGGGCTATGCACCTCCCTCTGGACCATCTTACCCAGGAGGATATGCACCTCCTCATGGGCCACCAACATCTTTTCCACCTGGCGGAGGATACGCACCCCCTTCTGGGCCACCCCCTGGGCAGGGTGGTCCTCCGCAGCAACCGGGATACCCTGGACAAGCATATTCCCAGCAATATGGACATGGGTGGTAAGAACGATAAGCACACAAAGCATGTATAATGACCAGACGTGTAAGAATGTGGTGTATCTTATATTGCGACTCAAAGATTTTTGTTTTGTGGTTTTTGTTCGTCTGTTAATAGCCTCACTCCCTTTCTTATATTGATTACCCTGCTTAAACTATTACAAATGTGTACGGCAAAGGATCCGACCTTGTTCAGCTTTGGCCAGTACTTCCGAATGGCATCAGCTAAACGTCCAAGTTTGAGTGTTCAAGTTGCTACAAAATTCTGGGAAAGCCTTTTTCCACTCCGAAGCAACTGCCTGAAGGTAAGTGATCTAAACCTTACCTATTTACCTCTGAAGGTATTCCTGCTTATCTATGTGATTTCTAATTTTCAGTAGTTTTTGGCCAATTTTCACAAGTCCCGACATACACAAATAGTCCATGACAATGCCTTGGAACTTGATCCAAAAAAAAGGGGACGGACTACAGAGGAGAACTGTGACTAAATTACATCAAATCATACCAAGCCGATGAATTATGTCATACCTCGCATCAATACACTGAACCGAAGAAAGACACTACTCATACTCGGTACGCCCCTGGTGGCCGATCAAGTCCCAGTTTTCTTCTGTCTTGTCTTTTCGGTAGACGGTGACCTTGGTATACCCATCGTTGTAAACGAGATGCCAAACATGATCATCATACAAGTCGAGAGTCCCTTGGGTCGGGACTTTATCGGTGAAGTTGAGCACTGCATACTCTGTCATGGGAATTTCACGGTACCGCCCATCGTGTTGACTGAAACGCCTCACATGCTCGTCAAGCCGTTTGCCACCACCAAGTTCGATTCCCCACTGAAGGGAATCGACATAGATGTCGAGAAAGGCGCGCTTGTTATATTCGCGGCCACATTGTTTCGTCACTGTTTCGTCTGACATTGCACGGAAAGCATCGTAACATTCATCCTCCCACTGACGTTCATACGGCTGATGGCCACTGGGTGTGCTGTACAAAAGCTTGGGATTCATCCTCAGAACCATCTCCTGGATGGCTGCTTCAAAGGAAGCACGAGTTGGTTTCAGCTCCACCCGGCGATGAAGAATGGTATGAAGAGCGATGTCAAAATGTAATGGGGAAGGAAAAGCCATGGTCGTTAATTCTGCCTTGACAAAGATACCGAGCTTGATCAAACCATCGGCTGCCACATCTGCCGGAAAGGTATGAGTTCCTGCATTGTAAAGCGCGATGCATCGGAGAAAAAGGGTCATGTCCTTGGATGACAACTGCAGGAGCATGCGCTCACTGACAGCTAAGAAAGGACGGTAGACCGTCAGTTCAGTTCGAAACCTGGACGAAGAGGTGAACTCGATTATGTCGTCCTTAATTGTTTTGCCCGCGTTGATGAGATGATGAAGAAAACTACGAATGGCCCCAACATGACCATTCGTCTCCTTGAAAATCAAGTCACACACCCCCTGATCGTCGGCAAAGGATGACGGCTTGCCATCCTCCTCCTTGAGTTTGGTGAACTTTGTGATAAGCTGGGAGGTCCTCGCGCTATCGAACCGGAGGAAATCAAGCCCAAGAGGTATCGATTGCCCCGTCGCAGTATCTGAGGGGTCCGTGAATACATGGGGTGTTGGAACTGATCCAAGGCTCGCCTGACCATATCCGGCGAGGCAAAGAAGGCGCACTTCCACTCTCGACTCTGACATGGCATCTGATTCTGAGACACCTCGAGCAATTGCATCAGTATAATGGGGCCAATCCATGGCCGAAGTGACATAGCCTTTGACCAAGGCCCAGAAATCGTTTAACTGCTGTTTGGCTCCATCCTTCGCGTTGTCAGGATACCACACTTGTGCCTCATCCACAATCAGGTAGTAAGGCCCGGCTCGCTTTTGACAAAACGGTGAGAAACGGTCACCAATTTGTCGTTCCATCACGCTGTCCATCGAGTTCCCGTCGTGTGGTCGATTTTCGGGGAAAGAGGCATTCAAGTATTTGGCAGAAGCGCCCTTCTCGTTCAGATATTTGGCGAAGCGGACGGCAAAAGACGTTTTGCCCGAGCCTGGAGGACTCTGCAGTAGCAGAGCGCGATGTCCATCGAGCCACATTTTCATGCGTTCAAACTTGCCTATGTCAGATATGTATGCACTGTCCGGGCCCTCTGTTTTCAATCCGCTTTGCATGGCATCCTCGTGTGAAACTATAAATGGGGGATATATACCAGACTCGAGAGAAAATAAAATAGCATACCTCGTGCTCTCGCCTCAGCCTCCTCCTCAACCCTCCTCAACTGGTCCTCCAGCTAAAATAGGCGCTGCTTATCCATGTTGATCTCCGTATCTTTCACCTTTAACCAGTCTACATACGATGTGATCTGCTGCGATAGATTGTTAGCAAGAGAGGGATTGCTCGTTATGACCTCCTTGAACAACTCCTCCTTCGACTCGACCTTTTTCTTGTGACGTTCGACTTCTCCTTTCATCGACGCAATGCCCTTCTTGAGTCTTTTGATCTCCTCGCGATATCTAGTCGGCGTCTTCCATGGAAGAGGCGGGTAATGAGGCATCGTTGGTGTCTCGAACTGTTCCGACACCACCATATGAGTGCTGGCGCCGTGATCGCCGCTCACTTCGATAGCGTTATCGTCGTCCATAGTCCATGAGGACTTAGGTTTCGACAGTCCAAAAATATTCATTTAATATGGATGTACAAAGTTGGGCGCAGCTCGCAGGTCTCGCAGCTGCGGAAGCTTAGATAATATAGAATTTGAGACCCAGATGTGACATATCGTGACGCGCGTTGGACCTTGGGTCAGAGGTCAAAAAATTGGGTATGACTTTGAGAAGTTCTACACTAACTTTGGCCTTTGTCAGGGGTCTCGCAATATCAATGACGTATAGCTTGGATTCCGACTTAAGTCTTGAAAGCTTGACACCTGAAGGCTGAATATATTGACACCAGGACCCGAATAAGATAACACATCTACTATCATGATTTTTCAAGGTGCAACTAGGTGCACCTAATTCCAGAGCTGAGATGACGAACAGGGGCAAACATGTTCGAATCTGAGTCTCGGGGCTCCAGTAGATCAAACAATTGGCTTCAAATTGCTCAGAGCAGCGTGGTCGTTGTAAGTAATCCTATTTGCTTATCGCAATCTCTGGCCCTCACGTTTCATGTCCAAAGTCCACCCTTTTGGCTGGTATAGCTGCGACACTATTAAGCTTCGTGAAAGCCGACGATAGCTACAAGGCACGCGCAACATCTCCTGCTAAGAGGAATGCAGTGGTTGGATTTTGCTATGCTGCACTTTTATTGAACATCTATGCTTCCATGATGGCCTATGGCATCGTTGAAAAAACCTCAAACGGGAAACGTCCCAGTCGTAAGCTGCTATTTGTATGTAAGTATGGTTAAAATGGCGTACAAATTCAAAATTTCTGATCTCCTATGCCAGGGCTTGTGTGCTTCCTCGGGGGTATATATACCCTCATTGCTATGGCTCTGACATATGTCTGGACTCAAGAACCAGTTGGGAGCCAGGTCGTCTTCACAGTATTGGGTGTGTGTTCTGTCATCCCTCCCATTTTGATGTGGGCCGACTGAGAGCTGGTTTTATCATGATGGTTTTCATTTTTTCGTCTATATGTTACATCACTTAAATATCCGCTAACACAAATTCATTATGTACAAACTACAAAACTACAGTCGTCACATCAAAAAACTGAGATCTGCAAGTTCTATTTACGATAAAAAAGTTTGCTTTTAGCGACATTTTTCTCTGCCTGAATCAAAGTAGCTGTCAGCATATCGAAATCCTCCTCCTTTATATTGCTATTTCGAATGAATTCATCAAACGCTTCCCGCATTTTCGTATTGAATTCTAGTCGAGTCTTGGCGAAAAAGCAGATCCGAAGTTCGTATGCGTTCTGGTAAATTTGGGAAAACCACTGGTCCTTTTCCTTGCTCCATGGCTCAGGTCTTCGATGCTTCTCGATAAGCCTTCGCAGCGCCTCTTGCGATTCCTCGTATTTTGTCCTGTGTTCGTTGTTCTTCCCAAAAATCGAAACGACGGGGACTATATCCCTTGGGAACATATGGTACTGATTAAAGGCCTTCATAGTTTCGTGATACTCGAAATCTTCATTCTCCGAGCCGGTTACAGCAGCAATGACTGGCACGTTTTTACCACAGATCAAATCAAAGAAAAAGCACCAATTGGCTCGGGAATTCTCTCTAACCCTCCCTCGCATACAAAAGACGAGTAGGCTCACGCCATCGAGCCTCCGAATCAGCGTGTATAGACCCTGGATCGCTTTCCAGTGGGGAACACGTCCCTGGTCGCCTTCGTTAAGCCCGACAGTGTCATAGATTCGATAGGCCTTGTCAGCGATACGGGTTTCATAACACTCGTTTTTAAAAGTGCAACCCGTAGGGCCACTGGACACCGCAGCAATATCCTGATCCATGATCATGTTTACAATGGAACTCTTGCCAGAACCTGACTCGCCGAATATGATTACGTTGTGCGTAATATTTGTGGGCTAGAGTGTTTGATGGGTGAAAATTGGTTGGTAAATGAGGTTTAACAATTGATAAGGTCAGCATACCAAGGACCCCTTCCCATGATGTTGGATTTTCGGTAAATGCTTCCTCTCTCTTCCAGTCCGCGCATTATATTCTCTCACATATGCTTCTATCCTTGTCGGCACTTCAGAGATCCATTCTGCTGTCAACGTCAAGGGATCTGGAAGGCAATGCTTCTGCACCAGTGTCCATACTTTATCCGCAGATTGCAAATACTCCTGCTCGTAGAGATTATTCCTCCCCTTCGTGGTGGTCACGCAAGCATGTCCTTCAAACGTCATATCCATCTTTTTGATGTCCTTCTCGTACTTAGCCCACCACTGGTCCATGTTGCTCTCCTGTTCCAGACCTGTCACAACTAGCACGATTGGCACCTTTCCCTCGCATATAATGCCGCAAAACAAGTCGTAGTTGACGCGAACTATGCCTGGCAATCGTGGCCCACGTATACAATATATGATAAGGTTGACGCTACGAATTTCGTTAACCAGGTTGCAAAGATTGTCCATTGCCTGTTTCGCTGGTACGGTTCCTTGTTCGTCTTCGTTCAGACCAGGGGTGTCCCAGAAAGTGTATGTTTTGTTTGCACTGGGTGAAATTTTGAAGCTTTCATTGGATTCTGTACCTCCGGATAGCTTGGAGGACGTAGGCGCGACATTGTTACGAGCTAGCAGGTTGATCAACGAACTCTTTCCTGCACCCGTCTGGCCGAAGATGATAATGTTGCACATATGTGTAGAACGCTGGTTCATTATGTGAACTGGTTGTCAATATCGGACTGTGTGTAAAGTTAGTGGTACGTACTTGAACTGTATGTGGTTGGGAATGCAGACGTAGGCGAGGGGTGGAGACGAAAACAAGACCCTGAAGCCAGGAATCCACGTGTAGCCCTGCCTACCTTTGTGATGTTCACATTAATAGTGGCAGACAACGTTTTGCGAAACCAGGTTGAAAATCTCCGTGTTGCAGGCTGTCCCGTGATAGTCAACCGTCCCTTGCTAGTCAACCGTCCCTATAACTACACAGGCAAGCAGAATTGTGTTATAAATTACGACTGTTATGACAGGAACATACATAGGATGAAGTAACAACGTAGAGACAATTAAACTACAAAAACTTCTTAAAGAAACCTTCTTTTTTGGAATTTCCGCTCCGCCTGAAGTAAAGTAGTTCTCAGTTTCTTCTCATCCTCTTTTTTCATACCAGTCTCCTTGATCATTTCACTGACAACGTTCCCCACGTTTTCAACGAATTCCACTCGACTTGTGGATGAGAAGCAGCCTGTTTCAGGGACTCGACTATAAATCTTGGCAAACCACTTGTCTGTGTTCGTGCTCCACGGTTTGTCGAGGTAATTTTTCGCGATAAGGCCTCGCAACTCCCTCTGCGACCAGTTGTACAACTCTTCGTGCTCATTATGCTTGCCCCGGATAGAAACGACACAGGCAAGGTCTTCAGGGAAAATTTGATACTTCTTGAAGGCCGTCATTAGCTCTTTACGCTGCTTCCCGTCCTTCAAGTTCTCTTCATGTTCCAAACCTGTCACAACCACGATAGCAGGTACCTCTTTCCCACAGATGACAGTGTGGAATAGATTCCAATTGGCTCGAGAGTTCTCTTTAATCCTCCCCCGCATGCAATAGATGAGTAAGGTCACGCCGTTGAGTCCTCGGATGAGCGTGTAGAGCGCTTGGACGGCCTTCCAATGAGGAACTCGACCTTGTTCTCCTTCATTAAGCCCTACAGTGTCATAGATGCGGAACGGAATAGATCTGTTATCTCTTTTGCTGGCTCCAGAGCGAGTTGGAATAGAACGGGTCTCGTAGCAAGTGTTTTCAAAAGTGCAACCCATGGGACTGCTTGAAACCGGAGCAACGTTCTCGCCTACGATCATGTTGACGACAGAGCTCTTTCCTGCACCCGCCTCGCCGAAGAGGATAATGTTGTACTTTGTAGACTAGACGATCGAGAAGGAGCTTCAGTCATCCAACTGGAATTACGAACGGGCTTACCTCGGGAGACATTTAGCAAAATGTATAAAATGGGAAAGCAGCGGATGAGTTTAAGGGATCGTGCAGAGGAGGCAGGACTATTATATCTGAAGGTGGAATCCTCGAGGTTTCCTCGAGGAAACACGAGTGAGGTCTTGGTAGATTTTCCACAGGTCGTGCTGCCTGCAGCTTTTCGCGTGGATCCCGCATGGCCAACACGGAACAATACAACTGCCCAACCGGGTGATACCTCTTGGAATTTATCCCCCTCTCTTGCCACCTCTGCCATCAGTAATAGGAGTATCTGCCAAATGTCTCAAGTGAACGACAACGTAGGAAATGGTACGTATTTATTGTCGACTTTATCCAAAACACAAGAGGTTAATGGCCAAGCCTAGCAATTCAACCTTCTGCCGATGCACGTAACATCATCATCTTTGGTCAGACAGGGGCAGGAAAAAGCTCTTTGATTAACCTGCTAGCTCGTAAATATGTCGCAAAAGTATCCTCTGGAGTGTTTGGTTGTACCACCCCCTCACATCATTACGACATCTCGCCCACTGGCAATGCGGACCACACTCCATACAGATTCTGGGACACTGCTGGTCTGAACGAAGGCGAACAAGGAACCGTACCAGCGCGGGATGCACTCGATCTTCTTTATAACCTAGTGAAGGGCCTTCGTAACATCAGCCTCGTCATATACTGTGTACGCGGTGCAAGATTTACCGACATAGCCCGTGTCAATTACGATTTGTCTTGGGGAATCATGTGTGAAGGACGGGTGCCAATCGTGTTAGTTGTGACAGGCCTGGAACAAGAGAGCGACATGGACCAGTGGTGGACTAACTACGGGAAAGACGTCAAGGGAATGGGTATGACGTTTGAAGGACATGCTTGCGTGACCACCACGAAGGGGAGGAATAATCTCTACGAGCAGGAATATTTGCAATCTGCGGATAAAGTATGGACACTGGTGCAGAAGCATTGCCTTCCAGATCCCTTGACATTGACAGCAGAATGGATCTCTGAGGTTCCGAAAAGGATGGAAGCGTATATGAGGGAATATATTGCACGGAGTGGAAAGGAGAGGAAATTTTTACCGAAACCTCGACGTCCTAGGCCACAGCTTCCAATGCCATCTTCGGTATGTTGCCTGGAGTTAATATCATCTTGATGACCGTACCCACTTCTCATTTAGGCTCTTAAACACAACATTATCCTGTTCGGCGACGCTGGTTCTGGAAAGAGTTCAATTGTGAACATGCTTATAGGCCAAGACGTCGCCGGTGTTTCTGATGACGACACCACGCGTTGCACATTCCAGAACGAATGCTATGTAACCCAAATTGGCGACACAGTCTTTCGCATTCACGATACCCCGGGTCTTAACGAAGGCGATCAAGAACGCGTTCCCCATTGGACAGCAATCGAGGGACTGTACACTCTCATCCGACAACTTGACGGTGTAAGCCTGCTCGTTTATTGTATGCGAGGCAAGATCAAAGAAAATTCCAAGGCGAATTGGATTCTGTTCCATAAAGTCATTTGCGCGGAAAGCGTTCCGACTATCCTAGTTATGACAGGCTTGGAAAACGAAGAAAACGGAGCGCGTCGTAACGAAACGTTGAAAGCTTTCAAAACGTATAATATGTTCCCCGAGGATATGGCCTGTGTGGTTTCTGTTCGGGGAAAACACAACGAATTTGAGGAACTATACCATCGGTCTCGGACAGAGTTGTGCAATCTCATCACACAGTTTCACAGAAAGTCGCCATGGAACACGGAGACCGAAGAATGGTTTGCCCGCATTTATCGAAACGTATACACTACGGCACTTTGCTTTTTACCTCGCCGTCGACTGGAATTCATTGATACTGTCGGCAACGTGGTTGACGAATTTATCAAAGAGGCCAATATGAATGAAGATGATTCCGTCAAGATGAAAGCTACCTTGTTGAAGGCAGAGATGAGGTTCCTGAAGAAACGACGTTTTCTTTGGTAGATTACACAATACTAGTGACTTAGGACCAATTTCATTTAATTCCGTCAGTACATTGATAATCTATCTCGAAAGCGGATTTGGAAATAGTTCGATACAACAGCCCAATGAACGGAGTCACTGGCTTCAATTACACGTTGGAAGTTTGTCGGAAGAAACAATTAAAATAACCTACTTCCAGACACAACTTGAAGTAATACGACTTGAACAAAATAGAGTGCTAATAATATTGGACCTAGCTCTCGAGGAATGGCATTAGGGGCTCGAGGAGGTTCAAGTGATATTCACCGAAACAATCGTAAGAGGGCCCGAATTATCTTCGTAGTGCGCTTATTATAAGCATTCATATACTTGGCAATTCTCTTCCTAACTTCCTCTTCCTCTGTCTTCATCGTCCACGGAGTTGTACTGCAATGTTCTTGCACCAACTTCCACACCTTATCCGCAGACTCACTATACTCCTTTTCGTATACATTGTTCATCCCCCTCGTCGTAACCACACAGGCGTGTCCGACCAATTTTTTCATGCCCATCATCCTGACAGCTCTGTAATTCCTACTCCACCAATCATCCATTTTGCTTTCTTGCTCCAGTCCCGTCACAACCAACAAGATTGGCACCTTTCCCTCACATACAATGCCACAAAACAAGTCGTAGTTGACACGAACTATGTCTGTCAATCGCCCACGTATACAATAGATGATGAGATTGACGCTCCGAATTTGGTCAACCAGGTTGCGAAGAATGTCGACTGCCTGGCTTGCTGGTACAGTTCCTTGTTCGCCTTCGTTCAGACCAGGGGTGTCCCAGAAAGTGTATGTTTTGTTTGCACTGGATGAAATGTTGAAGCTTTCATTGGATTCTGTACAACCGGATGGCTTAGAGGACGTAGGCGCGACATTGTCACGAGCTAGCAGGTTGATCAACGAGCTCTTCCCTGCGCCCGTCTGGCCAAAGACAACAATGTTGGGCGTCACAGTCAAGGGACTTGCTACCATGGTTGTAGTGAGATAGATAATTTTGGACACTATTTGAAATACCTACGGCCCAATGCAGCTATGCAAGAGAAGCAATTTTTATCATTGGTACATTCGTTGGTGAGGTCCTAGGTTCACTTGCCTCGAGACATAAACCTAGGGAATTAACAGCAACTGATGAAGATGAAGATGGGTGTCGTAGGATATCACAATTGTATTTAGTGTACCTGCGTTTGATCCACGCGGCTAGGCAGCCAGATGAATGAAGCAGTGGTAACGCGGCAAATAAGATCAAACATGAAGGCGTTGCTGCAGCCTGCAGGTTGCGCAGACGTATACAAAGTTGGCCGCAGCTCGCAGGCGCTTTGCAGCAGCTTATATAATAGTATAGGGCCGGCAAGCGGCAATAGTCATTACTGGAAGTCATATACAAGTTGACCAGGGTACACGTATTAAAACCACTTGCAAACGAGTCCTATGACTAGAAAAAAAATCTCCGAGTTTGGCGGATCCGCTTCTTCTTGGTCTTCTTCTCCACCTCTCCGATCATCTTCTCCGCCTTGAGCAAGGTGTTTTCCAGGCTCCAGAAATCATCTTCATTCATACCGGTTTCTTTGGCGAATTCTCCAAGTTTAGCCTTCATTGTAGTCGCAAATTCCACTCGGCTCCGCGCGAAAAAGCAGATTCCTACATCGTGTACTTTGCAGTAAATGTGAGCAAACCAATCGTCCTTCTCTTCATTCCATGGTTCATTTCTGCAGTGTTTCTGGACGAGGTTTCGAAGCTTGATCTGCGATTGCTTGTATTTCCCCTCGTATTCGTTGTGATTCCCACGGACCGAAACGATACCACAGACATCCTTGGGGAATATCTGATTCTTTCTGAAGACTTCTTTATTCTGTGGACGCTTCCACCAATCATCCGAGTCGTGTTCATGTTCCAGACCTGTAACGGCCACGATAATCGGCACTTGCTCCCCGCAGATGACCTTATTGAACAAAACCCAATTTGCCCGACTATGCCCTCGGATCCTCCCTCGCACGCAAAAGATCAGCAAACTCACGCCATCGAGCTGCCGGATCAGCGTGTAAAGTTCTCGAACTGCCTTCCAGTGAGGAACACGACCCTCTTCTCCTTCGTCAAGACCTGCAGTGTCATAAATACGGAACTCGGTATCGCCGAATTGGGCACTATAGCACTTGTTTTGGAATGTGCAACCTTCGGCAGCGTTGGAGACTTTAGCAACAGCCTCGCCTACGAGTAGGTTGACGATAGAACTCTTGCCGCAACCCGTCTCACCGAACAGGATAATGTTGTGATGCTTTGGCTCCTAAGTATACACAAGCAAATTTTTCATGAGCGAACATACTTTAATGAAAGGTGCCTTTTCATCATTGGTCACTTCCATTGCGAGCTTTTCAACATGATAATTTAATGAGAGTCATATATGTAGGAGGATATTTGACTTACGACCTTTGTGGCTCTAAAATTTACAACTTGCCAAGTCTCTTCAAATTGGATCTACCTTTCAAGCTTTAGTTCTACGACAAGTGTCAAGGGATGCGTTTTGAAGGTGGAACAAATGAACCGCATACGTGCGAGCTTTATTCCTAGTGCCTTAAGGAGTCCTCAAGTCGCAGTCAACCACGATTTATGTGATTGTACCAAATCGAACTGCGAGTCGTCCACAGTGGACATTGTGAATATGACATGAGGTCTGACCATGAGGACACCTGCCCCCGTACTGAAAGCCTTTAAAGTTCACGTTCACTGACAATAACTCGTCACACAATCAAAAAACGACTACATATGCCCACCTACAGATCTATCTCTTCTGAAAAGAACAGTACGTACTCTCAACTTAACTAGAATCCAATCATCATCAATTTTATAAGTAGAGGGTCCTCGTACACCAAATATCATCGTATTTGGGCAGACTGGAGCGGGCAAGAGCTCGTTAATTAACATGCTAGCTCGCCAGGAACTCGCCAAAGTATCGAACCAAGCCGCTGGCTGTACACTCACTAGCGGAGGCTACAAAATCTCCCGCTTCCAAGATATCTATACGTTCTGGGATACTCCTGGCCTGAACGAAGGCGAACATGGCAATGTACCGACGCAAGAGGCATTCGCCAATCTGCATAAACTTGTACAGGAGCGCAGCATCAATCTCATCATATACTGTGTACGTGGTTCAAGACTCACAGAGATAGTTCGCGTCAACTACGACCTATTTTGGGGGATTATGTGCGAGGGTAAGGTGCCAATCGTGTTGCTTGTGACAGGACTGGAGTTGCAAAGCAATATGAACGACTGGTGGAAAAAGAACGAGCAGTTAGTCGAGCAGATGGGTTTGGGTTTCGATGGACACGCCTGCGTGACTACCATAAGTGGTGTTCATGAAGAGAAATATCGGGAATCTGAGGATATGGTATGGGAGCTGGTAAAGAAGCATTGCAAACCCGATGCTTGGGTTCCGAGTCCACAATTGCTTGCTGAAGTGCCAAGGAAAATGGATACATATATGAAGCGGTATAATGCGCGCAGTGGCAAAGAGAGGAAGGGTCTACCAGTGTTCCATCAGCATGCATCCGGGGCGAGATCGGCATCCACTGTATGTTGGTTGCTTATTACATGAAATTTTCTTACCCCATTCCTATCAAAAAACTTAGCCGCACAACATTATTCTCTTCGGCGAGACGGGTTCGGGTAAGAGTTCAATTGTAAACATGATTGTAGGAGCGGACGTCGCGACTGTGTCAAGTGGTCCTCGTGGCTGCACTTTCGAAAACGAGCGCTATGAAGCCCGTTTCGGCGACACCGCCTACCATATTTATGACACTGTGGGACTTAACGAAGGAGACAAAGGCCGGGTACCCCATTGGCGAGCCATTCAAGGACTGTACACGCTCATTCGAGAACTCGATGGCGTCAGCCTCCTCATCTTTTGTATGCGAGGGAGAATTACGGAGAATGCTCAAGGCAACTGGTTCTTTTTCCTCGAAACCCTGTGTAACAACAATGTGCCCATTATCGCAGTTGTAACAGGCTTGGAACATGAACCGGACATGGGAAACGAGGAAACGCATAAGCGAGCCATGGAAGTACATCTTATGCGCCCGAAAGATGTGGCGTGCGTCGTTGGGATTCGGGGAAGGAACAACGAGCATGAGGCTAGATACAAGCAGTCGCAGGAGAAGATACGAAACCTCATCACAAAGTTTCACATGTCGAAATCCTGGAGCATTGCAAAGGAGGAGTGGTTCGCCAAACTTTACGAGAGCGTCTACAAAATGCGCTTCTGCCTTTTCGCTGGGACCCGATTGGAATTCGCTAATGGGATTCGAGTGGCATTTGACGAATTCAAACAACGATCCCAAATGTCGGACGAGGAGTTCGAAACTCTTTCAGAGACTCTAATTA
>Ga0307514_10001939_pt1 | contig 22624 bp, 30 predicted proteins | sample 16_EM_MG_FD_203088 | JGI IMG/M metagenome (GOLD analysis project Ga0307514, IMG submission 203088) | Populus trichocarpa ectomycorrhiza microbial communities from riparian zone in the Pacific Northwest, United States - 16_EM | ecosystem: Host-associated > Plants > Roots > Unclassified | place...
CAATTCCCTAGTCAATATTCTAGTCAACCTGCCAGCCCATATACCAGCTGATAAACTAGTCTATATGCCAGTTAATATTCCAGTCTCTTCACCAGTCTATATGCTCATCTATCTAGGGCTCCCTTCGGGAGAAAGACGTACAAACTTCAAAAAAAAAAATATGCTCATCTATACTCGTCAATTCCCTTAGTCAATACCTTCTAGTCAACTTGCCAGTCCATATGCCTGTCAATTCTCTAGTCCATGCGCCAGTCATTTAATGACTAGTGAAGGTACCAGTCAATATACTAGCTACTATACCACTTAAGATAATACTTAGTATGTCAGCCAAATACCAGTCGAGAGCATGTAAAAGCTCATAAAGCTCATAGTAGGGCCAATCGTATGTGTACTGCACATCCCGACTCCCAGTAGGCCACTGGCATGCGCATAATTAAATCATTCGGGTGCTCTTGTGCCATCTACCGATGTCGGTAAGAGTACGGAGTAACGCTAGGGTAATAGAATATGCTGCGTGTTTTGCCAGGGCTTCTGGGCAAGATCGGCGCCAGGCTACACCCCGGGGTTCCCTTTACACTATACACACCCCCTTCTGGGAATAGCGTAGATATGCCGCCTCATAGCCTGCCTACAGACGTATAGACTACAAACAAAAAAAAAAAATGAGAACGGAATTGTTTACAACAACCCTTCTGTTTAGCACTTCTCAGTCGCCCTGCTCTCTTCCTTCCTTTTTATGCTCATTCCGTGTTTCCCTGCGGCTTTTCCGCCTTTGCTGACTTCGAACCTTTCGTCCTTCCTCTGTGAATTCCGCACTTCTACATCCACAACAGCCAATAGTGGGGGAGGACAGGTAGGAGAGATAGTTAGAGGGGGAGAAGGGGGTCTCCTCATTATCTTGATTCTCCTCACCAACCTCGTTGATGCTTCAGAAGGGGAAGAAAGTATTTGTTGTTTTTGATGTTCGCACAATCGAGGGTACCGGGCTTTGGGATCACTAAAAGATGTAAAGAAGGAGTTAGCTGCAACTCAACAACCAATGCTACTGCACGCAAGACCGCCATGTTGTTCATCGACTGCACACGCGATGCCCTTCGGCAGCCTTTGCATGCATGCTTAGTAGCTTCCAGCAGGACTGCCCAGGGGCCTGAAAACACATGAGACGGGACAAGACACGTTTTCTACCGCATACCACTGCGTTGAGGGCGGAAACGAATATACTGAGGGTCATCCAACTGTGAAGAAAGATAAAGTATATTGGATGGCAATCCGTTGTGAAAGGCAAGTCCGTATTCGGGAGACTTGGAAGACTCGCAATAAGATGGCACTTTTTCAATGCACTATTGTTGGGTTGCCAACAACATACTGTATGTAACATACTGAAAACCCCCCTTGGTACAAGGTGTTGTGGAGGATCCCATCCATGATGAGTGGTATCATATTCCGGATACAGATCAAATTGACCAATCGATATTATAATCTCAGGCCTAAAAGAAGAATGAAGATTTCCAATAAGGGTGGTGTTCGCAAGCGTGGAAGGAAACTGTGGTCTCTGGCATATAAGGTGCGGTTTGCACCCTCATTGACACCAGGTACGAATTGGGAGAAAGGAGTGGGGCGGGGGGTTATAGTAGAGCTGCCATGCATTTTTTTTTTTTTTGAAGTCTATACGTCTTTTGCCCTCAAGGGGGAGCCCGTGGCTATGAGACGGATCCTTCCCGCGCCTTTAAAGGTCTGGGCTTACGTAGGACCAACACGCTGCATAAACGTCCTGCCTTCCGAACCTAAGAAAATCCTACCCCTGACCCCTGACCCCTGAAAGAAACGATAAGGAAATTACAGAACGTGGCGGCGCAGTTGGGACTCGAACTCTGGGCTTTTCTCCTGCGAAGAGGCCAAGGGAGCACACTCCTGAGCTGCCATGCATGCCAAGTGTTACGTGCATATATGTAGACATATGCAGACTTTCCCAAATAGGAAGGAGGAAACGACATTTGGTGTGTACCTCCGTATGAAGGTGTCAAGTCTAAAAAATATAATAACCTGCAGTTCAGCCCGCCATTTTCCTATGGTGCGGATGCCGTTACCGCAGGTTCGTGCGGGGGCAGTAGTGAGGCAGGGCGGATATTGCGCGGATAATTTGTTCAGGGTAGGCATCACTCCTGCGCTTCAACATTGTATCTTTTCCCACTTCTCCTGCAACCTCCCCTCAACTGCTGGAGCAATTATATCCCATGGCCTCAGCTTACTTTCCTCCTCCCACCCTTTTGCCTCTCACCGCTTCCTCGTGCCTCCCCCCCGTGTTACTGCCGCTTATGCCACATGGCTTGGGATCCACCCTTGTGGTAGCTTCCTCATAGCTGCTGATCCAACCCCATCCCAGGAGCTTAAGAAAGCATTCACCATGTGTAGCCGCACCTGTTTTTTATTTGAGACCAACTGAGGTTATGGGGCTGATCTTTCGTCGTGAGTGACTAGGCAAGTTCCAAACTCGGAGGAGTTTTTGTCTCTGCACAGAATGATATCTGTGCAACCGACCTGGCGTCTGCATAAGCCAGTGTCGTGGCCACTCACTGGGGGGAAAATTGGTGAGTATATTGAATATCCAGGCTTGGTGGCTTTCTCCCGTTCACGAGGGACATCGGGTTCAGGGGCTGGGAAATATTGCGACTATCATTCTCAGATTTGCAGCTAACTACCTAAAATATTCCCTTCCAGTAAATTAAAACCTCTTTGCATTTTCCAAACAGTCCTTGATGTCCCTAGTCCATTTTTCAATCTCCTTTTGATGAGCCTCTAGCACCTTGAACGCTTTTCTCATCCTGCCTTCCAACTCAGTCCCAGGCAGCTTAAATAAAACTTCAACCTTCCCTGGGTTACTAAACATAGCTTCATACTGTTCAAGTAAACGCCTCCGCTTTTTCAGGAGGGCAACCATATCGTGGGTATGCTCAACTGCCACGCTACTCAAGCGGTATTTACCTGTCGTGTCCGTTAACGCGCTCACTGCTCTGGTGTGGGTTGCTTTGGCGAGTCCCTGGAGCCTCAGAAGACAGGTAAGTAAAGGAACCCCACTGTCTCGAACGATATTTCTTTGCTGCCTGTACTTGGAAGTCATCCAGTGGACAATGATATTGTCAATGATCACCTCGGCTTGGCCTTCAGGTCCTTGGGAACGTTTATCTGCTTGCTTTTGTGTATGTGCCCGTCGTGCCTTCAGCCTTAAGCTACAGCGTCTCCACCAATGAACAATTTTGGAAGCAGTTTCTTCGTCGCTCTGTTCTTGCTTTTTTGTATGTGTCCGTCGTGCCTTCAGACTCCCCTTCGCATCCTCGCTTCCCAACATCTTCAGAGCAGTAGGAAGCAGAGCCTCTGGGAGATCACCACGCTGCAACAGAATTTCGACCAGCATCGAATATCTTGTCTTGACGCCATTGCTAATACATTGCGAGTAACTATTTTACTGTCAGCCTTTCCAATTGGTTGAATAGTGGCAATAAGGGTGACACACTCTCCCCAGTAAGTCACTAGTTCAATGAAATGCTCCCCTTTGCGATAAGCTATAACTGCCTCATCATATTGCTTTGCCAAGTGATGGCATTCAGCTGCTTCCATGAAATCAGGGACTCTCGCATACCATACTGCCGCCTTCCCATATTCTCTATGCGCCTTTAATACGTCCCCGGCTTTTTTATACTCTCCAGCGGCACCCCATGTTTCAGCTGCCTTTTGTATAAATAATGCCTGCTCGAACAGCTGTGCTGCCTTCGCAAAGAGCTCCTTTGCCTTGTGTGCTCCTTCACCAAGACCCAATGCACTTGCCTTCTCGTATGATATGTAGGCATTAGCCACGTCTTCGCCTTGCTTATAGTTTGCCCTGCGAAAACAAAACAAGGCCTGGGGGGGGTTAGCAACTATTCGAAATTATCTCTCCAACCTCCTAGTAGGTGCGGTCTCTCGTCATGGTCTAGATAGACTGAATACGAGTAATGATTTACAAAAGAAAAATTATCCCCCAAAATGACATGGCAGAAACAAGGCAAAAATAACCCACATCCTCGTATAATTCACGTTGAAGTAACATTCCACCCTGCTCTCTCCAAACTTCCGGACTGGTAGGTCTTCCGGGTCTAATGATAGATCTTGCTTTTGCATCGGCCTGGGGCAATTAGCTTCGCAGTATCGGCTAGCGAATATCCAACCGCTGATAGTCGATATCAGCAGGTTATAATTACCTCTGGTTCATCGATAATTACAATTGACACCAACGGGGTTCTGCCCTGCTCAGAGTTCGTGCTTGTCCATAATGCAATAATGCCTTTTACGGAAGACTCATTGCTTTCCACGATCCAGAGGTTTTTTTTTTGCGCGAGTTACAGCAACATAGAGGTGCTTCAGCTCAGAACAAAGGCCCTATTCACTACCCGTCAGCAAGAGGATGTGAATATCTTCAGGTGTCATACATGCATACCCCATATTTCCTCTTATCCAGCTCCCCTGGGGTTATTAGTAGCTCCAATGTCTTTAGGTGAATATTATCCCATATGGAATCGGAGAAGAAGTTATAAAGAACCACATCCTCAAATTCAAGGCCCTTACTCTGGTAAATTGTTAATATCAATGTTTGTGGAAGCACCTTCTTCAGCCCCTCTTTAACATCCTCATTTTTAACAATAATCACTTGCTCGGCCCCAAAGTCGCTGATACTTTGCTCCGTCCCCGGCATTCCAGCATTAACCTGCGCAAGTATTTTGTGATCAAAGCCAACTGCAACACATATCATACTCATGAGTTATATTTTCCCATAATACGACAATAACTGTGCTGGACTCACTAAACATTGTTGGCTTCTCTCCTGGAGAGTTGCCAATCTCTCGAGGGAGCACATCTATTTGACCAGGAAAGCCTATTTGTGATATTGTCAATGCATTCTCCACCCATTGATGGTCTGGCCCACTCACCCCTACAAAGCATATCTATAATGTCCGCTCCCAGGGAAAGAATTCCTTGATGGGACCGGTAGTTCTTTGTTAGGGGAAAGAGGTTCGGTTTTGCCCAGCTTTTCCTTCCAGATTTCCTAGCCATCACAAGAAAATGCTCATAGAACCGTGCTTGAATGTCCTCAAAGCGAAATGTGTTGTCTCTGGAAATACATTGGGCAGTGTCACCAGCTAGTGTATCATTAGTCACATTCATATCTTATTGTGCTGCCACGAAAATTTTTGAAAAGAAGAATTTACCGAAGTGAATCCCATGAGGGTTCTGCACAAGTGTGAAGAGAAGATCAATTTCCAGTAACTTGTTGTCCTGTACCTCTGGATTTTCCATCACGCTTAGTACTTTATCCAGTTGGGCAAATGTATGAACGTGTAACAGACCATCAACATAAACCTCGTCAAACAGATCTTGAACCTGTTCCATCAACTCTGGTTGCTTTTCAAGTGACTTTAGGATCTTTATTACCCGATCAATGTCATCTCGATCCCCAAGTGACCTCTTGTGTCGTTCATACTTCTCATACATGCTGTAGACTCTATCCCTGAAACCCTCATCCGTAAACACAGGCGCTTTCCGGGTGTGCATCTCCATATACTCTTCCCTCGACAGGGGCTTGAAATCACGCTCGATAGAAGTTGATCCCTTGATGATTCCCAGGATTTCAGCAAAAACAAGATCTGGTTCAAAGCCACTGCTGCGGTCCTGATAGGGTATTTTAAAATACTGAGTGCTGAAGACATTGTAGTTAATAAGCCTCCTGACTCGCCTGCCCCAAGGTGTATTACCAAACCCGTAAGAGCCAAAGTTGTTTCGGTCAAAAAGCCTGCGCATGGGATTCTTTAAGATGCTACCTGTATATGCATTCTCTCGGGCATTCACTTACGCTATGGACTTTTCCAAGAAACCGAACAGTTGGTCAAAAGTGCAGACTAGTGGAAACTTGCCATCATGCAGAGTTTCTAATGTTTCGCCTTCTAAAGGATTCCTTGCCTCCTTTAGCATATATTCTTGGGGTGCTGACTCAATTCCGGTCCGCGCCGAAAACTCTCCCAATTGGGACTCCATCAACCGTGTCAGGTAATCCTGGAGCCTTTCAGCGAGAAAGCTCGATCGTGTGAGAAAAATCTATCTCTGTCAATTACCCCAAAAATGCATGGGAGAGCGTGGGGTTTGATACATACCTGCCTAACTGGTCTTTCGTTGTTTAGAGCCCTACTTGCAATATTCCGACATAAAAGCTTAAACAACAAGCACGTAGTCTTGCCCGTCCCACTTCTGCCAATGATAAAGGCGGCTGAATTTGAATCCTTAACGATCTCCATCTCTTCTCTGGAAATTTCGAATGGGAACTCTGTTCTGTCAGGGTCAGAAAACAGAGAGTCAAGAATCTTTACTGTCATTGGATAAAACTTGTCTTCGTTCCATCAGCATCTCAGTGAATAATTCAATACATTGCCAGCCATTTCAAGTGTGACTTACTACTAAAGGCCCCCTGGGATGTCGTGTCTGTGTGGGGATCGGTAGGTTTTTCAGGGGTTTTATCACCATCACAGGCATTATACTCCCGCGGAAACAGTGGAAAATCTTCAAGGCTGACGCAGCACTGCTGTATATGTGACTCCGTATAGCTCTCCTGAGCGTAAAGGACCTGTGAAATAGAGTCCCTTATCTATCATTCATGATTAGCCGTGTTATCCTCTGCGAATCGGGGGTTGGGTAACTACCTCATCAGATTTCCCGATTCGCCACACTGTTCTCAAGCATCAGTTGCTATCAAAAGACAATGGGATGTGTGACTCCTACCTGTGATCATTTGAGACTCGGCTGCAATCTCCTCATCGTACGCCACATTAACTTGCCACAGGATACGCCCATTCGACCCGTACGTAGCTCGCCACAACGGAACCCGCATGCTTTTCTGACATTCTTCCAGCATTTTCTGCGAAAGTGGCAATCTTATGGATTTGGGTTCCCACTGCCCTGTTGCTAGTTCTCTCAATCTCCTGGCGATTATATTCAGGTACCCTATGTGGATGTACAAGTTAGTAACTTAGAGGTAGATTGCGCGTTTCTACAGGCACAGGCTAGATTGGTCGACCGCTCCCAACGAAGATTCCGTCAAAGATTCTACAGCTGCCTCATGGCATGAGGTTGACTGGGGGCATAGACTGAGAGAAGGGGGTGCGTAAGAAAATATAATACCTTCTTTATCTGCCGAAAGGAGATCTTTGAAGGCCCGCTCAGAGAGGCATACTTTCCAGGGCCCTAGCCTCTGTCCAAGAAGCATGCTCGTGAATGATATTGGAAGATCGCTCGTTGAAAGTGGCTCGCGCACGCCCCTCCGCACACTCCCTCGCAGTGGGGGTAAGGACACACCACTTGTTGCATGACAGCGGCGCAAACACAAGGCGCATGGGAAGGTTTTAACCAAAGCATGAAGGAGGGGGAAAGGTTCCTGTTCCCGGAGTCTTGCTAGCACGCCTTCGAGAGAACCTATCCCAGTCGGAGCTCGCATGCCAAAGGCTTCAAGGCTCTCAATATCCCGTGATGATAAATTCTCTGATACTGCTGGCACTGCATCCAATTAATACTTATGTTCCGCTTTTTTACCTTGCCGAAAGAAGTACTCTCAAATACATACATTGTCCCGGTGTCGTATTCATACGTCGTTGGTTTTCCTCTACCAGAATCCTCGTAAGTGAATCTCGGAGCTCAACGAGAGATTCCCATTGATCCAACTCAGCCTGGGCACCATGCTTGCCTGGACACCCACTGCAAAGATCAGCAGCTGCCGTGGCCCACTCTGTGAGGACAGCAGATGGGAATGCTTGACCTTCCGCGTCAGCCTGTGCCTGGAGAATCATTTGAATGAGTTTTGCGCCATCAATAGAAGGGATAATAGAACGCATCAGGTGTGGGGTTTGAGATATTTTCTCCAGCAACACTTTGTATAAGCCCCGCTTGCTGAATAGGTAAGACAGCTGGGTCGTGATGATAAGGAGATCCGCAAACCCCCTCGAGTCATGGTAATCGGAGTATGTTGGATCCAGTAAAGGGATAACCAAGTTGACAGTGAAACCGTGTATGATGTCTGCGAAGGGTGCAGAACTCTTTGGCTGCTGTGGTAGTGAATGCAGCCACACCAGGATTCGTTCCAGCCTTTCAGAAAAGTCCGATAGGAACAGTGCGCAGCATTCCTCCGACCGTAGAAGCTCCCCTGCCGCAGTGGGATTCCCGGCTAACTCTGTACCTATTTTCCCAAGACTTGCCACCGTATGAGGCAAATTAGAAAGGACAAATGTTGTAAACTTGTTACGATCAGAGGAGTCCCCGTTGAAGAGAAACTCCATCCTGCCCTGCTAAGTTACAGGTGGGTGAAAATATGGTTGCTGCAACTACCTATGTGCTAACAGAGGTTGATATTTCTGAATATAATGTGGGATTGTGAGGTCAAGATAAGGTTAAGTAGTTCGTTTCTGCTATATAAATAAGAGGTCTGGGAACGCGAACAAAGATAAGGATAGGGTGAGTAATCTACCTATAGCAGAGACGAACTACTTAAATATGTCGAGAACCAATATCTACAGTAGTCTGGTTGGCACGACCCGCCTACGATCTACAGAATATGTCATGCTGATGTTGGTGGCCTGACGGTGTGGAGGTGTGGAGGTGTGGAGGAAGTGGAGGTTTGCAGGGGTTAGGGGTTGCAGGGGTCCTCCACCGGTGATGAATTGAACATCGACGGGTATTCCGCACAGTAGGTTCCACCAAACAGCGCTGCGAGGGTTGCAATAAACTATGACTTCTGCCTAGGTATTTGGTTCAGCTATTACTTGCATTGATTCCCTTTCTGCATCCAACTGATTCTGATACCTAGTCCCCTCCGGGATCCTTCACCCTCTTCATCCACCTATCCCTTTCGTTCATCGCCTCCCACGTCCCCCACCTCCTTCTTATCCCCTCTCCATGCGCGCAGACCAAGGCTAGGCGCCTGCCTGTCTCCGCATATCTTCCGCATTTCCGGCACGCTGGGTCTGTGTTGCTCCGTACATTCCGCCAGGCTTGGAGATATATATATAGCAAGTAGATTCCCCTTGCCAGTGCAGCAATGCACATAATCACACATGCCTTGCGGTTCCACCTCACCACCCTTCCCATCCCCGCCCCGTTTACCCTCCGGCCCTCCTCCCACAATTTCCGCCATCACTGTATATATATAACGTAGTCTGGTTAACAGAGTCTCATACCTATATAACGCGAAATGAATTTGATGCTTTTTTTTGGCCTCTTACTCCACTGTTGGTGACTAAGTGTGGAAGAGAAATCAAAAGTATGCTACTTCGTATTGTATTGTGGTCGTTTCTTTTTTTTTGAGTCTATACGCCTTTTCCCCGAAGGGGGCCTCAGGCTATGAGACGGGTTTTGATCGTTCTAATCCCTTACAGTCGTAAATGTGGAGACCAGGATGCATATTCCATATGGCAGAGTATTTCCCAAACTGCAGCACCAAAAATGTCCTATTAACAGGCTTGGATAGAGTCAGGTCTAAGTCCTTCGTACCAGTCTATGATTTTCCTGCGACTATACGGAGTATATATACTCACATCCACTGGGAAAGAACACTCCATGTCGCTTTTTAAGACATATAACTCAGGGAGGTTACATACATACAAAACGGGTGTAGTCGGGTTGCACTAAAACAGGTGGATGGCAATTCGCAAACTGAGATATAAACACTCCATGTAAATTTAATGTCGGTACCACGGGCAAGTGCTGAAATAACATGATGAAAATATTAAGATACTAAGGGTGCTACAACTGTTCTCATCAAGCCTGAGCATATTGCATGGACCAAACGACAAGCTACGTTACAGATGGAATATTACGATGCAAACCCATCCTGAACTTTCATGGTCACCCAACTAAAGAATCCAAAACTCGCCAGCGAGAACGAGACCAATACAGTTTTGAAGTACATACCTACTTCAATCCGACTGCTTACAGCAACCAAGGTGTCACTCTTGATTGGCTTCAACGTGATATTTGTGATATGCCTGAAGATTCGCCTTCACTGCATTTCCCCCAACCTCAACGTTTGGTTGTTGTGGATATATTCAGTAGTCAAAAAATTCCAAAGTATTAAAGCTTATGAAAAAGTTGGATATTACGGCTGTATATATCCCAGATGGTTGTACAGGATATGTACAGCCTATGGATACTATTATTAATAAGCCTGTGAAGGATAAGATCAGTGATATCTTAGAGGAGACATTAGATCCTGAGGATGATGATACTAGTGTTGGACACTGTCGAATTGCAATTACACATGCAGTTGCAGCTGCCTGGCTATGGCTTAACCAATCTAAGCAGGATGCTACTATTACGGCCTTTCAGCAGACTGGAATATCACTCTGTCCAAGCGGGATTGATGGTCACAAGTTGCATGTATGGGGCTTGCATAATCTTATAGTAGGACCGTGGGAATTGGAGTTGGAGTCAGATGAAGAGGTTGAATTTCTTGATTAAGACCCTGAACTCCGACTGGAGGGAGTTCAGGGTCTTGGTATGAGACTATATAGCTGAGATTGAACCAGCTATAGATTTTTAGCAACCGGCCCTTTTTTATTTATTTAATATTTTTATCATGTTATTTCAGCACTTGCCCATGGTACTGACATTAAATTCACATGCAGTGTTATAGGTATCTCAGTTTGCGAATTGCCATCCACCTGTTTTAGTGCAACCTGACTACACCCGTTTGTATGTATGTAACCTCCCTGAGTTAGTTCGTGCATATGGAGTGTTCTTTCCCAGTGGATGCGGGTAGGTACCTTTCTGCGCAGGCTGAGCTGGTTGGTAGCTTCCCTTGTAGCTGCCGTTAAAGTGATACCTAGGTATACCACCTACGGTACCTATTGGCAACCACTAGTGCAAGCAGGGTTAAATGAGAGGCCGTCCTCGAATTCAGAATTGTCTTGGCATCGAACCAACATTCAGAGACAGAAGTTCGAAGAAGGACCTAACTATGCAGACGTACGCCTCGTGGGAGGTATAGCTCGGGAAGAGCGAGCATGCCAACACGGAGAAGTTTGTCAGGGCCCTAGCGGAACATTGGATTTCGGAAGATGCGTGGCCAGCGGTGAGGTTGCTGGATCTGGAGCGCTTCTTGGCCGCTGAAGAGGAGGGATAGGGTAAGGAGTGAATCTACCTGGAGAATATTATTGTTGAGAAAGGGTATACCGGGACTGTTGAGTGGGCATGGAGGTACGAAAGCGGGGGCCCGAGCGTCCAGAATGTACGCTTAACTATTTTTATATTATCCTATAGTACGGCTAAACAAGTTACTTTTGAGCGCTCTCTTAAGAAGCATCAGCTGTTACAAAGGGAATATGTGAACTAGCCTGTTGTACCTACTTAGTACTCTGTTTCGAGATCTATGCCTCGACGATTGCTTGCTTAAGCGGAAGGATATATTAGTCTCGGCCCCTGACCCTCGAGCTTGGCAAAGCCTCGCAAAGAAGGGTACATATTCCACTTTTTCCGGTAATTGGTTTAGGGTTGATATTTGTCTTTTTTTTATTTAAAGGAATCATTCAGCCTATGTAGACTATAGCGGTGGACTTGATATTTGTCTTGGCAGCGCAACAGGACGCACTTATTTTATGCAGTATATATAGGCAGCGTTTGAGCTATGCGTCAAACGAAGGAACCCTTCAATGTAGCAAAGGCAAAGGTTGTGACCGGTGAATTTAGGAAGAGAGGCCACATGGGGAAATCCCGGGAGCTGCTGTCCATTGCCATAGTCTAGATACGCTGAACGTGATTAAAGATTCCTTTAAAAAAAAAAAGCTGTGATATGCTGCCGGCAACTTGTAACCAACCTACTGTAACATTTCCGAGTGGCTATATCTAACTTGTTTAGGTATAGATTATAATAACCTATGCCAGATTGGGTAGGAACATAGCTAGGAATTTCCGTGCTTGGCAGCTACCTACGGTATCTACTCTCTAGGTAAACCTTGAAAGAAGAATTTACGAGCGTATAGATATTCAAAAGAGTGCGGGAAAGAGATATGTGCTTTCAAACCTGAAATTGGATCTGTTTTGGTATCCGTACAGCTAATAGAGTTGGCAATTTTTGGTGGGAGGTTGGGTTGGTTACAAGGTGCCTGCACCATACTGGTCGGTGGAAGTTAGCTTAGTCATCTCTTTATTTCCTACTTCGGTTAGTTTTTCCTCCTTAGCATGTAACATTTTTCTATTTTCTCATACAAAATGTTCCTTCTTCTTATAACTTTCTCTATTTCTATTTTTTTCCCTTTTAAGAGCGAAGCCTTGTTCTGCACCCCCAGTTCTCTCAGTTTACGTTTTAATTTAATGTTCTAAATATGTTGTGGTTGTTGAGATTCGGTTACATGTTGCCAGCACCATAGTGCTGCTATGCATATGCCAAGGGTTACGTGCATATACATACATATGTAGGCATATGCAGACTCTCCTAAGTAGGAAGGAAGAAACGACTTTTGGTGTATGACTGGATGTTGTGGTGACGCGGCGGGTTCAGGGTAAGCGGGATAGTGTTGGACGTTGTTATTTGATTGTTATTTGATTCTTTGTTTTTACGATTTTATATAGTTCGCGAGTACCGTATGTACGAGAGGGCTTTTGGGGATAAGGATGGGTTTTTATTCTCTTTATGCGCACTTTACGCAATACACAAGCTTTTCGCTCTTACGGCCTTCCGCCGCTCGCTCGCTCGCCCGCTACATGTGATATCTCGAAGAATTGAGTTTTTCCACCAGTCCTATCACTCTCCGGTATTCGGCGTTTAATTCTATCCTACGGGAAGGATATTCGTTCACTCTACACTGTTAAATCTAAAAAATATAATAACGTGCAGTTTGGGCCGTCATTTCCTATGGCGCGGATGCCGTTACCACAGGTGTGTTCGTGTGGGGGCAGAGGCAGGGCGGGTATTGCGCGGGTAATTTGTTCAGGGATAGGCAGACGTGTCTTTTCCTGCTTCTCCTGCAACCCCTCCTCAACTGCTGGAGCAATTATCTCCCATTTCCCCAGCTTACTTTCCTCCTCCTCCCCTCTTGCCTCCCCCCCCCCCGTGTTCCTGACGCTTATGTCGCATGGTAGCTTCCTCATAGCTGCTGGTGCGGCCCCATCCTAGGAACTTAGGAAAGCATACAACATGTGTAGCTGCGCCCGTTTTTTATTTGAGACCAACTGAGGCTGTGGGGCTGTGGCCACTCGCGGTGCAAATTTAATGAGTATATTGCATATCCAGACCTGGTGGCCATTTCTCTTGCACGAGGCACCGGGGTTGCGAAATAAGGATATATTTGCGACTACCATTCTCAAATTTGCAGCTAACTACCTAAAGTACTCCCATCCCGCAATTTAAAACATCTATGCATCTTCCAAACAGTCCTTGATATCCCTAGCCCATTTTTCAATCTCCTTTTTGTGAGTCTCAAGCACCTCCAGTGCTTTACTCATCCTGTTTTCCAACTCAGTCGCAGGCAGCTTAAATAAAACCTCAACCTTCCCTGGGTTCCTAAACATAGCTTCATATTGTGCTAGTAAACGCGTCCACTTTTCCAGAAATGCAACCATATCCTGGATATCCTCGACTACCACGCTACTCAAACGGTATTTACATGTCGTGTCCGTTAACCCGTTCACTGCTTTGGCGTGGGTTGCTTTGGCGAGTCCCTGGAGCCTTAGAATACAGGTAAGTAAAGAAATTCCACTGTCTTGAACGATATTTCTTTGCTGTCTGTATTTGGAAGTCATCCAGTGAGCAATGATATCGTCAATGATCACCTCGGCTTGGCCTTCAGGTCCTTGGCAACGTTTATCCGCTTGTTTTTGTGTATGTGCCCGGCGTGCCTTCAGCCTCGAGCCACAACGTCTCCACCAATGAGCAATTTTGGAAGCAGCAGTTTCTTTGACGCTCTGTTCTTGCTTTTGTGTATATGCCCGTCGTGCCTTCAGCCTCGAGCTACAGCGTCTCCACCAATGTGCAATTTTGGAAGCAGCGGTTCCTTCGTCGCTCTGCTCCGACATCTGCACCACTACAGGTGATTCTACTGAAGTTGAGTCCAACGGTGGGATCCGCTTGTGCTCTCCCCAAACTACCAGGCGAAGTGGTGGACCAGATAAAAACTTAAAACGAGCACCCCGACTCCGTGTAGACCCAACGATAACGAGTTCGTCCTTGTTATAGGTTCGGTACACGTTTACAAGTTGTATAGCAATCTGCTCTGCGGTGCAAGAGCCGCCCAAGCTGATTGGTGTTGGTGGATTTAGGAAATTCCATGCTGCATGAGTCTGAATTGAGATAGCATTAGTTTCGGGTACATGGCAGAACATGAGCATGTCAGGCATCCTACCTCCTGTGTTTTGTTCCACAATTGGGTATACCCAGTTGGTAACATAGTGGTACGGCCAACAGATATGTCAACCACGCAAAGGGCCAAGTGATCCAGGCTACGCTGGACCATGTACCTGTCCCCGTCCCTAAGGTTTTTTCCACACGCCTCAAACAATAGATCATGGTCGGAGCTTGGGTGCGTTAAGTAACTTCTTTTGGCACGGTATGCCACCGAGAAAGGGACAAGTATGTCGCAAAACCCATCTAAAAGTTGGATCAGACAACGCTCAAGGTTGTGCCTCTCGTCAACAGTCGGGTAGGAGGCTTGCGAGAGGTCTCGAATGAAATGCAGCCGTGAACAGGGTACAAGTAGCTCCACCCGGAGAGCGCGATTGATCTACCATCAAGTGCAATGCATTAGACCAACAACTGTATGTCTGACCACTGGGGCCTAGAGAATTGAGCTCACTAGTTCTAGGCTGAGGCATTCACACAATGAGATAACAGAGTGAAATGACTGTAACTCTTGAGCCGGCCGCTGGAAAATCCAGCCTGTTATCCTCTCAATGTGGTTGACCTAGGATAAAAAGACTGTTAGGTATTTGGGGTAGTGAGGGGGGAAAATTGTACCAATGTTTACCAGGGTAGAAGTATCATAAGAGGCTAGTTTTGCTGGCTGCAAGTCGTTGCATGATTGGATAAAGGAAACCTTCCACCGTTCCCTACCTTGATCCGTATACCACAAGAATCTCAGAAACTGCGGCATTACACCTACCACGTGACCTCCAATGTCAGCAAATTCTGTCAAAAGCATGGCCAATGTGACATGCCTAGTCGACTTGCAAAACTTCTCTCCTCCAGTAGTGCTGAGATTGTTCCTCGCTTCTCCCATTCCTGCGGCCGTAAGCGGTAAAAGAACAAACCAGCAAGACAATCCCGCACATTGGGCCACATCCCGTTTCTTTCCAAAAGTTTTTCCCAAACCTCTTGCTGCAACCCACTGTCATTCAATAACGGAGATAGGAATGTAAGCTCCTTCAAAGTCCTTTCTAGGAGGGAACGCCCTAAGCCCAGTCAATTATGACAGAACCACTAGTCACCAAACATTGGCTTACTATTCGGACGATACGACTTAAAATCGTCTTCCTGGAACTTGCGGTGGTGGAATAATCGTGCCGAGACACAGGACAACTCAGCTGCATCAAGCAGAGACTAAACACCGCCATGCAAGCTCGTATCAGCTCAATATAGGCACCATAAATGGAGATCACTAGTACGCACAAAGATATACGTCCGGAGTTCCTCTGGAGGCAATCTGGTATGCCTGCCTGACTTGCATGGTACTTTATCCGATGCTCGACATGAGCCTGGGATTGTAAATAGTACGCACCAGAAAGCGATAGGATGTAAGATAATATGTTAAGCAATTACCTTGTAATGCCCGGAAACATAGCCCCTGAGTCTCCACCAGGAGAGAGCGCAGATGCCGCAGAGTGCATGGTATTACGCGAGCGACGATAGTAACTAACCACTCGGTCAAGTACTCATAAGCCTGCTCTCGTGTGAGGATGACATGGCTACCATGGTTTCCAGATACTGCTGCCTTTGGGAATAGGGGTGACCAGGGGAGGACAATAGCATGACCTTCGAGGTGAGAAAATACTAGCACTCCAATACCGGCAACTAGTGTTGCCGGCGGAATCCTCCCACTAAGTAAGTCTCCCGCAATGCTAGCAAATTTCTGCATTGTAGCAACTGGTAACTGATTCACATCTGTGATGTGGGGGATTTTACCGGGGAGTGTTGTGTCCAAGTGCAAGAACTCCTATATAAACAGGGGATGGGATAATCAACATATATACCAGCCACAGTTAGTGCATTTTGCTGTGACCGGCGAAACTTACCACCAGGTCTAGGAAGTCATCTCCAAATCCTTTGAAGAAATTTGCATGAGATATATTGTGACGTTGCCTAGGAACACGCAAGTCTCCACTATCTATACTCTGGAGGCAATCTGATATGTCCTCCCAACTCGAGCTAGCACTGCGTAGCTCTGGTGCTGTGCGATCTCGCAGCACTGCAATAGCATGATTTGGCTTTTTGAAAGTTGGCAACACACGAGAGCCAGAGAGCTCATGGAGATCAAACCCAATGGAGGACCATGTATGCCCAGCCATCAGACTGTTAAAGAGGGTAAGAAGATCTGCAGCCGGAATCGCGGAATCGGACCCACCAGGATCTGCGAATCGTGATTCGTTTGCCATGCGAACAGCACCTTCAAATTTACCCTTACTTAGGGCAAGTTGAAAAAAGTCCTGGTACCGTTTGTGCGCTGTACAAAGCCCCAATAAATCCTCTGTCCTTTCAAATTTTTTGTAGAAGTCCCCCTCCGCATTGTCGCAGTCATATTGCTTTGCCAAATGATGGCATTCAGCTGCTTCTATGAAATCAGGGACCCTCCCATACCATAATGCCGCCTTCCCATATTCTCTATGCGCCTTTAATACGTCTGCGGCTTTTCTATACCGTCCAGCGGCGCCCCACGCTTCAGCTGCCTTTTGTATAAATAATGCCTGTTCGAGCAGCTGTGCCGCCTTCGCAAAGATCTCCTTCGCCTGGTGTGCTCCTTCCCCAAGATCTAATGCACTTGCCTCCTCGTATAGTATGTAGGCATTAGCCACGTCTTCGCCTTGCTTATATTTTGCCCTGCGAAAACAAAACAAGGCCTAATGTGCGGTTAGTAGTTATTCGAAATTATCGTTCAAAACGGCATGGGACAAGGCATATAACTCACATCCTCGTATAATTCACATTGAAGTAACATTACACCCTGCTCTATCCAACCTTCTGGGCTGGTAGATTTTCTAGGTTTCATGATGGATCTTGCTTTTGCATTGGCCTGTGGTAATTAGCTTCGCAGTATGGGCTAGCGAATATTCAACCGCGAAGCAGCGTTATAGTCAATACTAGTAGGTTATAATTACCTCTGGTTCATCGCTATCGACAATTGACACTAATGGGGCTCTGCCCTGCTCGGAATTCGTACTCGTCCATAATACAATATCTTTTACGGAAGACTTGTTGCTTTCCACGATCCAGAGATTTTTTTTGGCGCGAGTCACAGCGACATACAGGTGCTTCAGCTCAGAGCAAAGGCCCTGTTCACTACTCGTCAGCAAGAGGATGAGAATATCTTCAGTTGTCGTGCATGAATACCCCATATTTCCTCCTATCTAGCTCCCCTCTGGTTAATAGTAGCTCCAATGTTTTTAGGTGAATATTATCCCATATGGAATCGGAGAAGAAGTTGTAAAGAACTACATCCTCAAATTCAAGCCCCTTACTCTGGTAGATTGTTAATATCAATGTTTGTGGAAGTACCTTCTTCAGCCCTTGCTTAACATTCTCATTTTTAACAATAATCACTTGCTCGGCCCCAAAGTCGCTGATACCTTGGTCCGTCCCTGGCATTCCAGCATTGCCCTGTGCAAGTATTTTGTGATCAAAACCGACTGAGACACACACCATCCTCGTTAGTCATATTTTCTCCATAATACATACGAAAAATAATTGTGCTGGACTCACGAAACACCGTTGGCTTTGCTCCCAGGGAGTTGCCAATTTCTCGGGGGAGAATATCTATCTGACCAGGAAAGCCTATTTTTATGTTGTCAATGCATTTTCAATCTATTGGTGATCTAGTCCGCTCACCCTTACAGAGCATGTCGATAATATCCGCTGCCAGGGAAAAAATTCCTTGATGAGACCGGTAGTTCTTTACTAAGGGAAATAGGCTCGGTTTTGCCCAGTCTATCTCTCCAGCGTTCCTGGCCATCGCAAGAAAATGCTCATAGAACCGTGCTTTAATGTCTTGAAAGCGAAAGGTGTTGTCTCTGGAAATACATTGGGCGGTGTCACCAGCTAGTGTATCATTAGTCACATTCGTATCTCACGTTGCCGCTGCTACACACCGAAATGAATCCCATGAGGGTTCCGCACAAGTGTAAAGAGAAGACTGATTTCCAGTAACTTGTTATCCTGTACCTCTGAATTTCCCATTGCACTTAGTAGTTTATTTAGTTGGGGAAACATATGGACGTGTTACATACCATCAACATAAACCTCATCAAACAGGGATTGAACCTGTTCCATCAACTCTGGTTGGCCTTCAAGTGACTTTAGGGCCTTTATTACCCGATCAATGTCATCTAGATCCCCAAGTGACCCCTTGTGTCGTTCATACTCCTCATACATGCTGTAAACTCTATCCCTGGAGGCCTCATCTGTAAACACAGGCACTTTCCGGGTGCTCATCCGCAGATACTCCTCCCTCGACAGGGGCTTGAAATCACGCTCGATAGAAGTCGATCCCTTGATAACTCCCAGAATTTCGGCAAAAACAAGATCTGGTTCAAAGCCGCTCCCGCAGTCTGGATAGGCCATTCTAAAATATTGAGTGCGGAAGACATTGTAGTTAATGAGCCTCCTGATTCGCCCCCCCCAAAGGGTGTTGCCAAACCCGTAAAGCCCCTGGGAGTCAAAGCTGTTTCGGTCAAAAAGCCTGTACACAGGATTCTTTAAGATACTACCTGTATATGCATTCTCGAGAATTCACTTACGCTATGGACTTCTCCAAGAAATCGAACAGTTGGTCAAAGGTGCAGACTAGTGGAAACTTGCCATCATGCAGAGTTTCAAAGGCTTCGTTCTCTAAAGGATTGCTCGCCTCCTTTAGCATATACTCTTGGGGTGCTGGCTCAATTCCAGTCACCGGAAACGTTCCCAATTGGCACTCCATCAACCGTGTCAGGTAATCATTGATCCTTTCAGCGAGAAAGCTCGATCGTGTGAGGAAAATCTATCTCTATCAATTGCCCAATAAATGCACGTGAGAGAGCGTGGGTTTATATACATACCTGTCTAACCGGTGTTTGGTTGCCTTGAGCCCTACTTGCAATATTCCGACATAAAAGCTTGAACAACAAGCAAGTAGTCTTGCCCGTCCCACTTCTCCCAAGGATGAAGGCGGCTGAATTTGAATGCTTAACGATGTCCACCTCTTCTCTGGAAATTTCAAACGGGAACTCTGTTCTGTTAGGGTCAGAAAACAGACAGTCAAGAACCTTTACTGTCATTGGATAAAACTTGTCTTCGATCCATCAGTATCTCAGTAAATAATCCAATACACTACCAGTCGTATCAAGGGACTTACTACTAAAGGACCCCTGGGCTGCCGTGTCTGCACGGGAATCCGTGGGTTTTCCAGAGGTTGTATCATCACCACAGGCATAATACTCTTGTGGAAACAGTGGAAAATCTTGAAGGCTGACGCAGCACTGCTGTATATATGACTCTGTGTAGCTCTTCTGAGCGTAAAGGACCTGTGAAATAGAGTTCCTTATCTATCATTCATGATTAGCAGTGCTATTCCCTGCGAATCGGAGGTTGGGCTTTGGACTAGAACTACCTCATTAGGCTTCCCGATTCGCCACACTGTTCACAAGCATTAGTCGCTATCAGAAGACAATGGGGTGTGTGACTCCTACCTGTGATCATTTGAGACTCGGTTGCAATCTCCTCATCGTACGCCACATTAACCTGCCACAGGATACGTCCATTCGACCCGTATGTGGCTCGCCACAATGGAACCCGCATGCTTTCCCGACACTCTTCAAGCATTTTCTGCGAAAGTGGCAATCTTATGGAGTTGGGTTCCCACTGCCCGGTTGCCAGTTCTCTCAACCTCCTGGCGATTATATTCAGGTACCCTATGTGGATTTAGTTTGGAACAAGTTAGTAACTTAGAGGCGTTTCTACACACATACAGGCTAGATGCATAAGACGGAGGTCACCGTCAACAGCCGCCTCATACATAGCCTGAGGCTGGCTGGGCACATAGACTGGGGGAGAAGGAGAGCATACGGAAAAAATAATACCTTCTTTATTAGCCAAAAGTAGGTCTTTGAGGGCACGCTCAGAGAGGCATACTCTCCAGGGTCCTAGCCTCTGTCCAAGAAGAGTGCTCGTGAATGATATTGGAAGATTGCCAATTGACAGTGGTTTGCGCACCCCCCTCCGCACACCCATCCGCAGCGGGGGTAAGGACACACCATGAGTTGCATGACAGCGGCGCAAACACAAGGCACATGGGAAGGTTTTAGCCAAAGCGTGAAGGACGGAGAAAGATTCCCGTTCCTGGAGTCTTGCTAGAGCGCCTTCGAGAGGGCCTGTCGCAGCCGGAGCCCGCATGCCAAAAACTTCAAGATTCTCAATATCTCGTGATGATAAATACTGTGATACTGCCGGCACTGCAACTAATTAATATTTGTGATTCCACTTGTATCCCCTGTTGGAAGAAGTATCTTCTAATACATACATTGTCCCGGTGGCATATTCATACCAGAGTAATTAATACGTCGTTGGTTTTCCTCTACTAGAATCCTTGCAAGGGAATCTCGGAGCTCAACAAGAGATTCCCACCGACCCAACTCTGCCTGGGCACCATGCTTGCCGAGACACCCGCTGCAAAGCTCAGCAGCTGCCGTGGCCCACTGTGTGAGGACCACCGCTGATGTGAAAGCTTGAATTTCCACGTCAGCTTGTGCCTGCTCGAGAATCATCTGAATCAACTTTGCGCCATCAATTGAGGGGAGAATAGAGCGCATCAGGTGTGACGTTTGAGATATTTTCTCCAGCAATACTTTGTGTATTTTAAGGCCGTGGCCCCGCTTGCTGGATAGATAGGAAAGCTTGGTTGTGATGATAAGGAGATCCGCAAACCCCCTCGAGCCATAGTATTCGGAGTATGTTGGATCCAGTAAAGGGAGAACTAAGTTCACGGCGAAACCGTGTATGATGTCTGCGAGGGATGCAGAATTCTTTGTCTGTAGTGAATGCAGCCACACCAGGATTCGTTCCAGCCTTTCAGAAAAGTCTGAGAGAAACAGTGCGCAGCATTCCTCGGACTGTAGAAGCTCTCCCGCCGCAGTGGGATTCCCGACTAACTCTGTACCCACCTCCCCAAGACTTGCTACTGTATGGGGCGAATTAGCGAGGACAAATGTTGTAAACTTGTTACAATCAGAACAGCCCCCGTTGAAGAGTAACTCCATCTTGCCCTGCTTCCAGTCTCTGGACGTTGGGTCACTACCAAGACAATTCTGAATATACGGTTGCTGCAACTATTTGTGATATTTTCTGTATGCTTGTGAGGTCAAGATAAGGGTTGAGTAATCTATATATAGCAGGGGCGAACTACTTAAGTATGCCAACCGAGAATCTAGAACCTGGGTTCGATTTGATTAGCCCTACCAACTACTACTGCAGTGCTGTAATGGTGTGAACTGACGTTGGTGGCCTGACGATGCACAGAGTTGCAGGGGTTGCAGGGGTTGCAGGGTACTCCACATACTAGGAGCGGTATCATACAGTCGGAGGGGAAGACGATAAAGCTAGATGGATAAACGGTATATATACATACCGTACATATGTAGTCAAGAGTAGTCTGGTTGAGGGTATCCAGCCACATCTCGTGATTTATCATGCTCCTGCAGACACAACCTATCTACCCACGTATGTGTGGAAATAAGGTTATGAGGGGCGGTATCGTGAATGGAGTCCTAAGACCGAAGTTGAGTTTTGTGCGAAAGAATGGGGAGAAGAAGAACTGCTCTGGTTGATACCGACAGAAATCTAATTAAATTTTGCAGAATCCAGCTGCATATATCCTTCGCCCTCATGCCAACATTACCCATTACCATTAGCCCTTTTGGGGAATCTTGCGCTCAATGTCACCGCTGACCATTTTCGGCTACCTTGTTACATATCACGGGATCGAGAGTGTTTCCAACACAAAAATTAACCCAATATCCAATATCTCCCCCTGCCACTATGACCTCCCCGAAAAGATAACCCCCCACCCTCCATGCCCACTGTTGGCCCCGAATACCTCACTAATGAGTCTACGACTATTAGGGGACCTCAACCAAGCATCTACATCGATATCAAATGAACATTAAAATGATGGGCATGCAAAATGGTATAATGGTGAGTCAACTAATATCGGGTACGAACCTCCGCAAAATGATCAATTTTGAGTGCCGGCATGAAATTAACCAAATCTTCCTCATTTATGCCCCTCTCAGTCCCAATCTCTACCCCCCCTCAACCCCTTCTGCCCTACCTTTTTTTTAATTTTAATTAATCATTAATCGCATTTATCCTATCTAGAATATGGCGATG
>Ga0307514_10001940_pt1 | contig 22616 bp, 20 predicted proteins | sample 16_EM_MG_FD_203088 | JGI IMG/M metagenome (GOLD analysis project Ga0307514, IMG submission 203088) | Populus trichocarpa ectomycorrhiza microbial communities from riparian zone in the Pacific Northwest, United States - 16_EM | ecosystem: Host-associated > Plants > Roots > Unclassified | place...
GAAAGGGCAGCTGGGCTGTTTATCTATGCTGCAACAACGCTTCGATTTATTCAAGACGGTATCGATGGTCCTGAAGAACAACTCTCTTTAATTCTTAGCGCAACCAAGTCATCCTTGTCAGCAACCGAGCACCTTGATGGCATATATACCACACTACTCCAGCACTCAGTTCTTGGAAAACGGGGTTATCAAGAGCGCGAACAATTAGCGGGACAGTTTAGGCAGGTGGTTGGATCAATTGTGGTGATGTTCAATACTATGCCAGCTAAAGGTCTAGCACAGCTGCTCCAAATATCACCCAAAATGGTTTCCAGAACTTTGGACTCTTTGCGTTCTGTGCTCAATGTCCCCGAAAATGAAAGCCAACCTGTCCGATTATTTCATCTATCCTTCGGTGACTTCCTACTGGATTCTCAGAGGTGTCGTGATCCTCGATTCCAGATAGATGAGGGAGAGAGACACACCAGCATATTTCGCAAGTGTATGTCACATATATCTCAGCTTCAGGAAAATATATGTGATCTTTGGGGGCCAGGAGTTTTGATTACCGAGATTCCCAGTGATATGATAGAAAGATTCATTCCACCACACATTCAATACGCATGTCGTTACTGGTTTGATCATTGGCGACTTGGGAATCCAATGAAGGAAGACATTAAGACTATTCGGCAATTTCTCGAGCAACACTTGCTTCATTGGTTGGAGGGACTTAGCTTAATTGGAGAGGTATCAAATGGAGTTCATATGATAATAGCTCTAGAGGAAATACTATCTGTAAGTTGCAATACTTATGAGTTTTTACAAGAAATAGTATTGACCTGAAAACAGGGAGAATTGGGGGACTATGATCCAGGATTGTTAGAGCTTGCATATGATGCCAAACGGTTTGTATTGTACATGAGGTCAATTATCGAAATGGCACCCCTCCAGGTCTACTATTCGGGACTTTTGTTTACCCCACAATCAAGTCTGATTCGAGGAGGATACTTAAAAAATATTCGTTGGGTTACTATGTAGCCCAAAGTGGCAGCTGTGTGGAGCTCATTGATACAGACACTGGAAGGCCATACCGACGATGTCAAATCGGCTGTGTTTTCACCTGATGGACGGCTTGTTGCCTCTGCATCAAGCGACGATACAGTCAGATTATGGGATGCGTCAACAGGAAAGCCATGTGGAGTTTTGGAAGGCCATACTAATGTAGTCAATTCAGCTGTGTTTTCACCCGATGGAAAGCTTGTTGCCACTGCATCCAATGATAAAACGGTCAGATTATGGGATGCGTCAACTGGAAAGCAATGTGGAGTTTTAGAAGGTCATACCAGTGTAGTCAATTCGACTGTGTTTTCACCCGATGGAAACCTTGTTGCCTCTGCATCCCTTGACAAAACGGTCAGATTATGGGATACATCAACCGCAAAGCAATGCGGAGTTTTGGAAGGTCATACTAGTTATGTCAATTCCGCTGTGTTTTTACCTAATGGACAGCTTGTTGTCTCTGCATCCTGGGACAAGACACTCAGATTATGGGATAGGTCAACTGGAAAGCAATGTGGACTTTTGAGAGGTCATACTAATTATGTCAATTCAGCTGTGTTTTCACCAGACGGAAAGCTTGTTGCCTCTGCATCCTACGACGAAACGGTCATATTATGGGATACATCAACAGGAAAGCAATGTGGAGTTTTGGAAGGTCATACTGGGAATGTCAAATCAGCTGTGTTTTCACCCAATGGAAAACTTATTGCCTCTGCATCCAGTGACGAAACGGTCAGATTATGGGATACATCAACAGCAAAGCAATGTGGAGTTTTGGAAGGTCATACTGACGATGTCAATTCAGCTATCTTCTCACCCAATGGAAAGCTAATTGCCTCTGCATCCCTTGATAAAACGGTCAGATTATGGGATACATCAACAGGAAGGCAATGTGGAGTTTTGGAAGCTGATACCAGGTTTGCCAATTCGGCTGTGTTTTCACCTGATGGAGCGCTTGTTGCCTCGGCATCCGAGGACAACACAGTCAGATTATGGGATACATTAGCAGGAAACCAATGTGGAGTTTTGGAAGATTATATCAATGGAGTCAATTCGGCTGTGTTTTCACCTGATGGAAAACTTGTTGCCTCTGCATGTGCGGACGACGCGGTCAGATTATGGGATATATCAACTGGAAAGCAATTCAGAGTTTTGGAAGGTCATACCCATTGGGTCGATTCGGTTGCGTTTTCACCCGACGGAAAGCTTGTTGCCTCTGCATCCTGGGACGAAACGGTCAGATTATGGGATACATCAACAGGAAAGCAAGGTGGAGTTTTGGAAGGTCATACCGGAGAGGTCTATTCAGCTGTGTTCTCACCCGATGCAAAGCTTGTTGCCTCTGCATCCCTCGACAAAACGGTTAGATTATGGGATACATTAACAAGAAAGCAATGTGGCGTTTTGGAAGGTCATACCCGCAAGGTCAGTTCGGCTGTGTTCTCACCCGATGGAAGGCTTGTTGCCTCTGCATCTTGGGACAACACAGTCAGATTATGGGATGCGTCAACTGGAAAGCAATGCAGAGTTTTGGAAGGTCATACCAGAGGTGTCAATTCGGCTGTATTTTCACCCGATGGAAAGTTTGTTGCCTCTGCATCCTTGGACACAACGGTCAGATTATGGGATACATCAACAGGAAAGCAATGTGGAGTTTTGGAAGGTCATACCAATACTGTCGATTCGGTTGCGTTTTCACCTGATGGAAAGCTTGTTGCCTCTGCATCCGACGACAAAACGGTCAGATTATGGGATACTACAAAAAAAACAACCATAGAAATCATAGAAACTCATGCCTGCATCAACCTTATGAGGTTTTCTAATGACGGAACACATCTACATACGAGTCACGGCATACTGCAGCGCAAGTCACCCCTTTGCAGCGACGGCAATCGGGAACTAGCACACACGTTTACTCATTACCTGTATGTTACTGACCAATGGATCACATGCAACATGAAGAAATTACTCTGGCTTCCTGTTGAGTATCGACTATCCTGCGCTGCGGTAAATGACACTGCCAACCTTCTTGCCATTGGCACTGTCTCCGGTAGATTTATTTTCGTATCTATTGATTTTACCGCTCTCCCGTTTTTATATTCCCAGCCATCTGTTGACGTTGCTGTCACAACAGGTAGGGGCTTCCTTGGGCTTGTTGATCTTCATGAGCTAATTCACTGGTTGGTGTATTTTAGGTGCAAGTTAAATCCATGGAACCGCACTTTGGGCATGGTAGGCTGGGCATTGGATGTTAGTGTGTTTTTGTGTGATGATTTGTACATGAGCAACGCAAGAGGAGTACCTACTATAGGGTTAGGGGAGGGAGGGTAAGGAGGACGATGAAGGAAGTATCATGTCACAAATTTCCTTAGTTATTCACTGTGTGATTTGTACTTTAACCCAGAGCCAGAACTCACATTCCACGAGCGACATCTGCGCCCGCCACCCTCGACCCTCTGCAGCCCTGCCCTCTGAGACCTCCTCAACCACCACGGAGAGGTATCCAATAGCCCAAAGAGCTCTAATACGCCCGCTCTAAAGATCAATCCCCTCACTCCTACCCCCCCCTGTACTCATACTACATAGGTATTCGTTCAATGCAGTCCATTTCATTTTTGATGTCGCATTTGTCGTTGAATGACTCTCTGAATATCACGCCATTTTTGGTTGGAAGGCTGAAAATGATTGGAACCAGTTACTGGACCCACCCTTCCCTTTTTCTCAGCCTTGTTCATCCTGGCCATATCCACCATTACCCCTTCCTTGTCGCTATCGTCATCGCTGGATTCTCTTACGTCCGGCACCCATCCTTGGTATTCCTGATGCCTTTCCATCCTTTGGAATCCTGGCAGTACCTGCACTGCTTGGATTTGTCGAGAGTTTCAGCTTTGAGCACCACGAGATCATCCTTAGTGCCATTGTTCTCTTTTCGCCCTTTTTGCCGTAGAGGCACATATTCAATGAGTTTGCGCACTGTGTCGTCATAGGTGCCATCTTTGCTCCTGATATTCTCTACCTAACAAACTATGAGAGTTGTGTTAGACACAGCGGAGTAGTAGGTGTATATGCTAGGCGCAGACTTGTATGAGGCTGGGGCACGGTGGTAGTCGAGTGCGTAGATGGTAATATACGAACGAGACAGTGTGTGAAGGCTTGCTTGTATTATTCTATCTAACAGAGGAAATATACAGGTATATATATATGAAATGACGGACTAAATAAGTACGTCAGCCCTAATAACTTCAAACAGTAATGCGGTACATAATATGTGAAACATCGCTGAAATGTCAGCTGATACGCAGTATGGTAATGCAATAATGTATGAGGTAAGAAAGGTAGGAAAGGTATTGAGTCAGCGATATGGATGTAGTAAATTAGAACATAATAGCGGTGAATCAGTACACAGAACACCACGAGGATGTGGTGGATGCCTAATGTTCCAACTCTACCGTGTTGGGATAGAACTGTGGTATGGAATCGAGGTTTTAACTTTTTCACTTCTTGGTAGACCGATTCCGGGATATGATTCCAGCAAAGTTGTTCCAGGTTCTGCCATATTTTCCTTAATTGTGGCTTTCCTGTCATCGAACACAATGGTAGTGACGCTTTTCAGTAATGCTCCCAGTTCTGTTAGAACTTACGGACCTTTCCCCGTATGCCTTTTTTTAGCTCTTCATAGACTCCCTACCTATCCTTGCCCTTATTTCCTCTTCACAGCTTTTCCTAATGGTTTGCAGAGCTACTATATTCGCATCTATCCATTGTTTAGTCGCTGTTCGGTTAACTGTACTGGGGGGCTTTTCATATGTTCCTTCAGTGACATCCCATACCTGGCGCTCCGTACCTGGGATGTCCAGTAGGTATAGGTACCCCTGGAGTGGCAGTATCCTGGATATTCGAGGTATGTGGAGGTACCAGATAGCTTGGTGTCCAGTGTCGGGATTTCTTTGTTGAGGGGGGCGCGCCAGGAGGAGGCAGTGCGCTGGTTTGTTCATGAGAAGTTGCTGTGAGACTCCTGGCAAAGGGGATCTTGGTCGGGTCTCCCTGCCATTCGGGGGTTATGGGAATGTGCTGGGGCTGTCGGTCATTTATTTATTTGTATAAACGAAGGATATAAACGTGACCGCGTGCTCCTACGTCGGGAAAAGCAGGAATGCGAGCTGGCTATTGGATTCGTTATACGGGTATTTCTAGCGACCTTTGTAGCTTTACCAAGGGACTCTCTAGCTGTCTATTCGATATGGGCGGGGGGGCTCTATGTTGTTGATTTGGTTCTCCTACTTGAAGTCCTAGTCTGGCTGGCGCAACAGAGCACTGGTATGCTACGCATACCACATGACACTGCATAGTTATAGAGTTAGACTTAGAGAATACATGCTTAGCCTACTCCGTCATGCTATTCCCCGGGAGGCTACCGTAGGCCCAAGAAGGTAGTGACTACGCTAGTAGGCTTAGCGCTCATACAGAGCTAACTGCCAGACTACTCATTGTAGACAAGTACGTCTATTGTGACATATGACCAGGGCGTAGATTGTTTCTACACCCGTTGTACTGCTTACCTAAGTTGTATGTACTGTATGTTTGCCAAGACATTCGTTGTTATTGAAAACATCTAGCTCCACTCTACTGCATATGCCGCTGGTTTGTTGGAATGTGCCTTACGAGACTCTATCAACTCCAAAATATACTAGTAAACATCAAGGCCTACAAGCAAGATACGCATTTGAGATGCCTAGACCTATTGACTAGCTAGGAAATAGGTCAATGGAGGGTACCTTTGTAGCATTACGAGGTTATGAATGGAGGAATTTTGGTAAAGACGTAAAAGCGGAATATAGACTTGTATTCTATGGTGGATTTCCTAGCTCTTTGATCTATCCTTTATTCCTCGTACGATATTCCAATTGCCTCCTATTGGGTAGATGTATCACCGCATCCGTCCAAGTCACGTGGGCCTGCTTATGCCTGTGATTACCCGACGAGAGAGTATTCCTACAGCCTTGAGCAGCCTGCTTTTAATAACCCATTCCGAATGTAGGGTAGTTCACAAAACCAACATGATACCAGCGTATCCCTAGGGGACCACTGTATGAACTCTAAAGTGCTATTCTCACGCCAAATCTATCATTGAAATTAATGTAATCCCTTGAATTTTCTGAAGCTCCCCATGGAGGAGAGGCTCGCCGTCGGAGCCCAAAACTTCCTGTTAGTGGGTAATTTGGTGTCTGCTTGTGTAAGGCTTGTAAGATTAAGTAACCGTTACCGGGTCTAGCCACGGATATCTCGTCTTAGTTTTCTTGCGAAGTTTAACTGAGTGCCGGGCTAATAATCTGTAAGAATACAAGCTATGAGTGGGTGCGGAATTGTAGCTGAGGGCTTTTAGCGGGGGGGGGGACATAGATATGAGAGTTTATTGATGCTGTAGTACTCAAGAAGACTTAAACAGTGCTGATGCTGTCAGGAGCTCCCTAACGAACAGAGCCCGAAATACATGCGAAAACCTGTTCATCCTTGCTGTCTTACCCTTTCCCACAGTGCATTCATCACTCCGAATAACCCCTTCAAAATCTTCTGCAGTCCAATCTTTTCTTTTGATTTCCCAAGCAAGTCGCTTCGCTGCAACTTCTGTATTAAGTGGTGGATGCTTTCTTGCCCTCCATTTCCGAATTCCTTTGCCACGAAGTAGTGTATAAAGTTTGGTAGTTGACAACTGTAGTTCCGGAACTACTGTTGGTAGGACAAGTGCTTTGTCGATTGTTGGGTTTCCTTTCACAAATTTTACAACTGCCTCTTCTTGTTCTGGTGTCATGCTTTGGGGGCGTCCACTACGAGAGGCATTCTCATGCGTACCTATCAAAACCCTATTAGTACCTCTTCATATCAAGCAGACCCTACTACTAATTTACTCCGAGTTTGATATCTTTGTAAACAATTATTCCCAGTCCCCCAGGGTCTTCCAACAGCAGCTGCAATATCAGTGAGTGGCAAATTGCACTCCCAGTGAGCACGATTTAGCCTTTCTCAAGATCTGACATTTCACGGCGCTGGCTAGTTGGTGGAATATTAGCTGACATTGCTAGTATGGTCAGGGCCCAAGTCTGCTGGCCCGAGTCTGCTCATCTGTTGGCAAAGATGATTGTCCATATCTTCACTGACCCTGCTTTTACAGCAAGCTCATTAGATCTATTGGCCTGGGATTCATCAAATCTATTGGTATTTGCACTCGACTGACAGGCCAATAGTTGCGACATGCACGTGCACTGATCCCTGCACGGCTGAATCTCGAAGACCTTCCGCATGGCACTGTATCTAAAGATTACTCAAGGCCTATATATTTATTAACATATGCAAAAATCCACACGTACTGGCCCCCAACCAGGGTAAGGTCCCGGGGGTGGCTACTTACATCAAAAAACTTGTGAATTTGCAGAATCCACTGCTGTTCCTCCACTTCCATCTTATCTAGCTTGTCAGAGTCTTACAGACATCTAAGCCAATCTCAACCACTACCCGCCCCCTAGACCCACTACCCGCCCCCTAGACCCACTACCTCCACTACTTCCCTACCTACTAGCACCATCTCTACCAGCACGACTCCTGCTGCCCCCTCTGCACCTCCATACCGCCCCTCCCAACTTCCCCTCCCCCTACATCCTTGGGTTTAGGTGGCACTCGAGGACGTTTAGATCTAGGAAATCTGCTACCTGATATTCTGCATCATCTGCAATATTCTTAGTGGCTGTGCTCTCACAGGATCTGCCCTACTCTCACAGTTCATCCAGCCAACCTTGGAATACCCAGATGAACTTTTCGTGGGTCAGCACTCTATGTAGGTTTACCCGCATAAGCTATTCTGGGAGCTGGTGTAACTTTTTTTGCCAATTCAAAGTTGGGCAAGAGTGGCCGATTGCTTCTCAATATCAATTTCTCCATGCTCACCCCCGGTCACATGAAGTTGGTGCATGCTCGAAGCCTCTGGTTCAGGATTAGTATTATTCCACGTATACCAGCTGGAGTTGCGACTTACCAGGGGCATCGACTTGATCAGGTCAGTAGCCGGCCCTGATGCTGCGGCTGTGGGAGTAGGGTAGAGGGGGGTGGAGGTAGTTAAAATAGAAAGTATTGGGCCTACTGCAATACCAGTAACTGTCATCAATCATGGCTCGGGCCTGCTGGTAGAGATCGATATCGATTTAGAGGTCCGTGGGACCTTTGGAGAGTCAAATAAGCTGGGAAATGACGACTAAGGGCGGATTTACAAATTGGGGACATTTTTGAGACAATGTAGCTTGACTTCCATAACGTACTCTCCGATATATATGGCCTTGAGCAAATTTTGGCACCTACTGGAGTAGGTTAATTGTTGGACTGGGCGGTCAAGGGACAGTATATGCCAAGGGAGGGGCCCTTTTGCTTTGATCAATACCTACCGGTCAACACCGTATGGGTTTTCATATTCACCTGGTCAATATGCGTATGATGTAGAGTAGGTTCGATATAATCGGGTGCGACTCCAAGCTCTATGAGATTTGCAGCGAAGTGGTCGAGAGGCATGCTGAGGAGTGCCGAGTATGCAACTGTCCAATTACAGTCCTAGCGTAGCATCACGGGATTGCCGAAAAAGATATCTTTACCCCGCCGTGAACACCAAACACATCACATACAACACAACGAGACACACACAACACAACACAACGCAACGACAACATCATCCCTTTGACCGTGATATTTACAAATAAAACCATGGCCGAAGTACTAGGTGCGGTCGCAAGCACGATGGCTGTGGTTGAAGTTGCTGGCAAGGTCTGGTCGACTGGCTGGAAATACTATCAAGTAAGAATCTCTCCCAGAGAATTTGAGCCGTAATTAGTAGTAAATAATTTTATATGGGGTTAGGATGCTAGGAATGCCCAATCCGAGATGAATGACCTTATGAATAGCATTATGGCTCTCCAAACTGCATTTCAGCAAGTTAAAAATTTGGCAGAAGGTCCTGGTGCCACCAAGTTGATTGCATTGAAGCCACTCCTCGAAAGTAGCTCTTTGGAACTTGAAAAGGAGTTCAACCGAATTCTTCAGATTTTACAGCCAGGACTAGGGCAAAAGACGAAGAAAAAACTACTGGGACAAAAGTTGAAGTGGCCATTTCAAAAGGTGGATGTGGAACAAATTCTTCAGTTACTTGAGCGGCATAAATCAGCCTTGACTTTAGCCATGAACTCCGACCAGATGTAAGAGCCTATCTCGACTGGAGTCGTGGTATACGCTAATATCTATATCTAGAACGGCGGTTATTCAAATTGACAATCGAGTTGAGGAAAGTGATGATACACATAAAATCCCACAATCCTAGTACTAATTAGTTGTATACAGTCACTGCAACAAAGCACAAATATTGCGAAGTTACCATGCGCTAAAGGTGCTGCCCATAACGACTGGATCCGGCGACATGAGGATTATTGTTTGCATGACACGCGAGTAGAGCTCCGTAGGCAGATTATGGACTGGTGTGACGATCCGAACAGCAAATGCATCTTCTGGCTTAACGGAATGGCTGGGACTGGCAAATCCACAATCTCTCGTACAGTTGCGCAAGAGCTTGCAGAAAGGAAAAGACTGGCCGCGAGTTTCTTTTTTGCACGAGGCAAAAAGGATGTCAGTCACTCTGGCATGTTCTTCACTACTATTGCCGCCCAGCTTGCAATCAGTTTACCAGTACTCCGGACATCCATCTCAAACGCCATCGACAACAATGCTCATATCTTTCAACAAGGACCTCGGGAACAATGGAATCAACTCATTCTTAATCCTTTAAAGAATGCCCATACTCAATCAATTCAACTGATTGTAGTAATTGACGCACTTGATGAATGTGACAGCATGGAAGATATCCAATTAATCCTCCTACTACTTGCAGAAGCCAAGGACCTTGACACAGTTCGGATCAAGATCTTCCTTACTAGCAGGCCAGAAATCCCCATCTTTGATGGATTTCGTCAATTGTCTGGTGAGGCGTACCAGGATTTTATACTCCATAATATCCCACTTGATACAGTCAATGCAGATATATCTACTTTCTTCCTGCAAAAGTTATCGCCACTGAAAGCCAAACATGGGCTGGGGACACCATGGCCGGATGAGCAAATTATAGAACAATTGGTGGAAAGGGCAGCTGGGCTGTTTATCTATGCTGCAACAACCCTTCGATTTATTCAAGACGGTATCGATGGTCCTGAAGAACAACTCTCTTTAATTCTTAGCGCCTCCAAGTCATCCCGGTCGGCAACAAGGCATCTTGATGGCATATATACAACACTGCTCCAGCACTCAGTTCTTGGAAAACGAAGTGATGAACAAGAGTGTGAACAGTTAGCAGGACGGTTTAGACAGGTGGTTGGATCCCTTGTGGTAATGTTTAATATTATGCCAGCTAGAAATCTCGCACAGCTGCTCCAAATACCACCCAAGGTGGTTTCCAGAACTTTGGACTCTTTGCGTTCTGTGCTCTATATCCCCGAAAACGAAAGCCAGCCTGTTCGATTATTTCATCTATCCTTCCGTGACTTCCTACTGGATTCTCAGAGGTGCAATGATTCTCGATTCCAGATAGATGAGAAAGAAAGACACACCAGTCTATTTCGAAAGTGTATAGAGTATATATTTCAGCTTCAGGAAAATATATGCAATCTTTGGGGGCCAGGAGTTTTGATTACCGAAATTCCCAGTGACATGATACAAAGAAGAATTCCATCCCACGTTCAATACGCATGCCGTTACTGGCTTGATCACTGGCGACTTGGGAATCCACTGGCAGTGAGGGAAGATATCAAGACTATTCGGCAATTTCTCGAGCAACACTTTCTTCATTGGTTGGAGGGACTTAGCTTAATCGGAGAGGTATCAAATGGGGTTCATGTGTTAATAGCTCTAGAGGAAATACTATCTGTAAGTTGCAATGCTTATTAGTTTGTACAAGAAATAGTATTGACCTGAAAACAGGGACAATTGGGGGACTATGATCCAGGATTGTTAGAACTTGCATATGATGCCAAACGGTTTGTATTGCACATGAGGTCAATTATCGAAATGGCACCCCTCCAGGTCTACTATTCAGGACTTTTGTTTACCCCACAATCAAGTCTGATTCGAGTAGGATACTTAAAAAATATCCCTTGGGTTACTATGGAACCCAAAGCAGCAAATGTATGGAGTCCATTGGTGCAGACACTTGAAGGCCATACCAGCGGTGTCGAATCGGCTGTGTTTTCACCCGACGGAAAGCTTGTCGTCTCTGCATCCTACGATAAAACGATCAGATTATGGGATACATCAACCGGAAAGCAATGTGGATTTTTGGAAGGTCATACCAGTAAAGTCAACTCGGCTGCGTTTTCACCCAATGGAAAGCTTGTTGCCTCGGCATCCGGTGACAAAACGGTCAGATTATGGGATACATTAACCGGAAAGCAATGTGGAGTTTTGAAAGGGCATACTGGGAATGTCAACTCAGTTGTGTTTTCACCCGATGGAAAGCTGGTTGCCTCTGCATCAGACGATAAAACGGTCAGATTATGGGATACCTCAACCGGAAAGCAATACGGAGTTTTGAAAGGTCATACTGGGAATGTCAAATCGACTGTGTTTTCACCCGACGGAAGGCTTGTTGCCTCTGCATCCTACAGCGAAACGATCAGATTATGGGATACATCAACAGGAAAGCAATGTGGATTTTTGGAAGGTCATACCAGTAAAGTCAACTCGGCTGCGTTTTCACCCAATGGAAAGCTTGTTGCCTCTGCATCCGACGACCAAACGGTCAGATTATGGGATACATTAACCGGAAAGCAATGGGGAGTTTTGAAAGGTCATACTGGGAATGTCAACTCAGCTGTGTTTTCACTCAATGGCAAGCTTGTTGCCTCTACATCAGACGATAAAACGGTCAGATTATGGGATACCCCAACCGGAAAGCAGTGTAGAGTTTTGAAAGGTCACACTGCGAATGTCAAATCAGCTGTGTTTTCACCCAATGGAAGGTTTGTTGCCTCTGCATCCAGCGACAGAACAGTCCGATTATGGGATGCGTCAACTGGAAAGCAATGTAGAGTTTTGGAAGGTCATACCATTCAAGTCAATTCGGCTGTGTTTTCACCCAACGCAAAGCTTGTTGCCTCTGCATCCTGGGACAAAACGGTCAGATTATGGGATACATCAACTGGAAAGCAATGTGAGCTTTTGGAAGGTCATACCAGTAGTGTCAAATCGGCCGTGTTTTCACCCAATGAAAAGCTTGTTGTCTCTGCATCAAGGGACAAAACGGTCAGATTATGGGATACATCAACCGGAAAGCAATGTCGAGTTTTGGAAGGCCATACCTGGAGTGTCAATTCGGCCGTGTTTTCACCCGACGGAAAGCTTGTTGCCTCTGCATCCATGGACAAAACGATCAGATTATGGGATATATCAACAGGAAAGCAATGTGGCGTTTTGGAAGGTCATACCAATTGGGTCAATTCAGCTGTATTTTCACCTGATGGAAAGCTTGTTGCCTCTGCATCCAGCGACGAAACGGTCAGATTATGGGATACATCAACAGGCAAGAAATCTGGAGTTTTGAGAGGTCATACATATTGGGTCAATTCAGCTGTGTTCTCACCCGATGGAAAGCTTGTTGCCTCTGCATCCGACGACAACACGGTCAGATTATGGGATACATCAACAGGAAAACAATGTGGAGTTTTGGAAGGTCATACCACTGGGGTCAATTCAGCTGTGTTTTCACCCAATGGAAAGCTTGTTGCCTCTGCATCCGGCGACAAAACGGTCAGATTATGGGATACTACAAACAAAAAAATCATAAAAATCATAGAAACTCATGCCATCATCAACATTATGAGGTTTTCTAATGATGGAACACATCTACATACAAGTCGCGGCATACTGCAGCTCAAGTCACCCCTTTGCAGCGACGGCAATCGGGAACTAGCACACACCTTTACTCACTACCTGTATGTCACTGACCAATGGATCACATGCAACATGAAGAAATTACTCTGGCTTCCTGTTGACTATCGACCATTTTGCTCTGCAGTAAATGACACTGCCAACCTTATTGTCATTGGATCTGCCTCCGGTAGAGTTATTTTCGTATCTATCGATTTTACCGCTCTCCCGGCTGCATATTCCCAGCCATCTGTTAACGTTGCTGTCACAACAGGTACGGGTTTCCTTGGGCTTGTTGGATGTTAACAGCTTTCATGAGCTTATTCACGAGTTGGTGTATTTTAGGTGCAAGATAAATCCATGGAACCGCAGTTTGTGCATGGTAGGCTGGGCATTGGATGATGATTGTACATGAACAGCGCAAGAGGAGTGAGTACCTACTATAGGGTTAGAGAGGGAGGGGAAAGGGGACGATGAAAGAAGTATCATGCCACAAATTTCCTTACCTAGTTATTCACTCTGTGATGAGTTCTATTTGTACTTCAACCCAGAGCCAGAATTCACGTTCCACGAGCGACATCTGAACCAGCCATCCTCGACCCTCTGCAGCCCCGCCCTCCGAGGCATCCTCAACCACCACGGGGAGATATCCAATAGCCCAACGAGCTCTAATACGCCCACTCTAAAAGATCAACCCCCTAATACCTATCCCCCCCTGTACTCACACTACATAGGTATTCGTTCAATGCAGTCCATTTCATTTTTGATGTCGCATTTGTCGTTGAATGACCCTCCGAATATCTCGCCATTTTTGGTTGGAAGGCTGAAAATGATTGTAACCAGTTACTGGAACCATCCTTCCCTTTTTTCAGCCTTGTTCACCCTGACCATACCCACCTAACCCCTTTCTTGTTTTGTCGTAGAGACACATATCCGATGAGTTTGCGTACCATGTCGTCATAGGTGTCATCTTTGCTCTAGATATATTCTCTACCGTGTTGGGATAGGACTTTGGGAGGCTTTAGCTTTTTCACTTCTTGGTAGACCGATTCCGAAGCCGTCGTCATGGGCGACGTCTAACCTGGATATGATGCCAACAAAAGTATTCCAGGTTCTGCGATATGTTCTTTAATTGTGACTTTCCTGTCATCGAACACAATGGTAATGACGCTTTTCATTAATGCTCCCAGTTCTGTTACAACTTACGGACCTTTCCTCATATGCCTTTTTGAGCTCTTCATAGACTCTCTATCCTTGCCCTTATTCCCTCTTCACAGTTTTTCCTAATGGTTAGCAGAGCTACTATACCCATTGTTTAGTCGCCGTTCGGTTAGCTGTACTGGGGGGCTTTTTATATGTTCCTTCGACGACATCCAATACCTGGCGCTCCGTACCTGGGATGTCCAGTAGGTATAGGTACCCTTGGAGTGGCAGTACCTTGGATATTCGAGGTATGTGGTGGCGCCAGATAGCTTGGTGTCCAGTGTCGGGATTTTCTTGTTGAGGGGGGTGTGCTAGGAGGAGGTAGTGCGCTGGTTTGTTCTGTGAGAAGTTGCTGTGAGACTCCTGGCGAAGGGGATCTTCGTCGGGTCTCCGGGGGGTTGTGGGAATGTGCTGGGGGTGCCGGTCATTTATTCATTTGTATAAACGAAGGATATTTTCGTCGTAGGTCGTGCGATGTTTTTGGGCTTGGCTTTGCTTTTTTGGTCGATCTGTGGCAACGTGACCGCGTACCCCTACGTCGGGAGAAGGGCAAACATGCAGGAATGCGAGTTGGCTATTGGATTCGTTATACGGTATTTTCTAGCGGCCTTTGTAGCTTTATCAAAGGACTCTCTAGCTGTCTATTTTGAAAGTGAGCTAGCAAGGGGGGATGTAGTATTGTACTTACAAAAGCACACTGGTATGCCATACCACTGCATAGTCATACAGGAGAGTTAGCTTCGTCAGTGCACGGTTCGCTAGACTTAGAGAATACATGCTTAGCCTACACCAACCTACTCCGTCATGGGATTCCTGGGAGGTTAGGCCCAAGAAGGTAGTGACTACTCTAGTAGGCTTAGCTCGTACAGAGCTAACTGCCAGACTACTCATTGTAGATAAGTACGTCTGTTGGGACTAAAACAATTCAGGGCATTCCATGCAGCAATTACCATGGACTACACCTCCTCATGCCAGCTGCAAATACAATGTCACCCTATTCTGCCTTATCTATTCACCTGTGGACACCTTTCCAATAGTAGTCATCAGAGCGAAGACCATGAATTAATGTAATCCCTTGAATTTTCTGAAACTCCCGAGGCTCGCCGTCGGAGCTCAAACTTCCTGTTTGTGGGTAATTTGGTGTCAGGCTTGTAAGATTACCTAACCTGTACCGGGTCTATATGGCCACGGATATCTTGGCTTAGTTTTATCTTGCGAAGCTCAACTGAGCGCCGGGCTATATAATAACCTGTAACAAATACCAGCTATGAGTGGGTGTAGCTGAGGGTTTTGAGTGGACGGGAAGCGACAGGCAATGGGGAAGCAACAGGCATGAACCCCTGCAGACTTGGCAACCCCCCGCATCAATTCAATGAAGATATGTATCAGGTAACGGACCCGCTCTACGTGATGCACATACTTACAAACTGCCCACAAAAAAGAGGATACCAGTATATAGTACTAGATCAAAAATACACCTAATACCCCCTCCTGTGCATATATCACTAGGAACCCACCAGTTCTCCCCACAACTAACTCGAGTAGATAGAATATCTAAAGATTACTCAAGGCCCTATATATCTACTAACATATGCAAAAACCCACATGTCCTGGCCCCCAACCAGGGTAGGGTCCCGGGGGTGGCTACTTACATCAAAAAATTTGTGAATTTGCAGAATCCACTGCTGTTACTCCACTTCCATCGTATCTAGCTGGTCAGAGTCTTGCAGACATCTAAGCCAATCTCAACCACTACCCGCCCCCCAGACCCACTACCTCCACTACTCTAGCACCCTCTCTACCAGCACGACTCCTGCTGCCCCCTCTGACACCTCCCTACCGCCCCTCCCAACTTCTCCCCTAGAGCCTTGGGTTTCGAGGTCGTTTAGATCTAGGAAGTCCACCAGCAATGCGTCATCATATGCTACCTGATATTCTGCACCACAAATTGGTTCTGCATCATCTGCAATATTCTTAGTAGCTGCCCTACTGTCACAGTTTATCCAGCCAACCTTGGAATACCCAGATGAACTTTTTCGTGGGTCAGCACCCTAGATTTACCCGCATAAGCTTCTCTGGGAGTTTGTTTAACTGGTTTTGCCAATTCAAAGTTGCATATGCATAAGAGTGGCCGATTGCTTCTCAACAGCAATTTCTCCGTGCTCACCCTTCGTCACTTATTGAATGATGAAGTTGGTGCATGCTCGAAGCCTCTGCTTCAGGATTAGTATTAGTCCACGTATGCCAGCTGGAGTTTCGACTTACCAGGGGCATCGACTTGATCAGATTAGTAGCCGGCCCTGAGGCTGCGGCTGTGAGAGTAGGGTGGAGGGGGCGGAGTAGTTGAAATGGAAAGTATTGGACCTACTGCAATACCGGTAACTTTCATTAATCAACGCCCGGACCTGCTGGTAGAGATTGATATCGATGTAGAGGTCCGTAGGACCTTTGGAGAATCAAACAAGCTGGAAAACGATGACTAAGGGCGGATTTTACAAATTCGGGACGTTTTGAGATAAAGTAGTTTGACTTCCAAAACGTACTATCAGATATATATGGCCTTGAGCAAATTTTTGCACCTACTGGAGTAGGTTAATTGTTGGACTGGGCGGTCAAGGGATAGTATATGCCAGGGGGGGGTACGGTATTGAGGGCCCTTTTGTTTTGATCGATATCTACTGGTCTATGGGTTTTCAAATTCACCTAGTCAGTATGCGTAGGATGTAGAGCAGGTTCGATATAGTCGGGTACGACTCTAAGCTCTATGAAGTTTGCATCCTGACCGTGAGGCAGGCTGAGGAGTGCCAAGTATGCAACTGTTGCTTCCCCCAATTACGTGCTAGAGTAACATCACGGGATTGCCGAAAAGGGCTACTTCAGGATGTAGTATCTTTACCCCACCGTGAACAACACAACATCACATGCAACACAACACAACACAACATCACATGCAACACAACACAACACAACACCACGACAACATCATCCCTTTGACCGTGATATTTGCAAATAAAACCATGGCCGAAGTACTAGGTGCGGTCGCAAGCGCGATGGCAGTGGTTGGAGCTGCTGGGAAGGTCTGGTCGACTGGCTGGACATACTATCAGGTTAGAATCCCCCCCCCAGGAATTTGAGCCACAATCAGTAGTAAATAATTTGATATGGGGTTAGGATGCTAAGAATGCTCCATCCGAGATGAATGACCTTATGAATAGCATCATGGCTCTACAAACTGCATATCAGCAAGTTAAAAACTTGGCGGAAGGTCCTGGTGCGACTAAGTTGATTGCATTGAAGCCGCTCCTCGAACGTAGCTCTTTGGAACTTGAAAAGGAGTTCAACCGAATTCTTCAGATCTTACAGCCAGGATTGAGACAAAAGACAAAGAAAAAACTACTGGGACAGAGCTTGAAGTGGCCATTTCAAAAGGCAGATGTGGAACAAATTCTTCAGTTACTTGAGCGGCATAAATCAGCTTTGACTTTAGCCATGAACTCTGACCAGATGTAAGAGCCTATCTCGACTGAAGTCATATTATACGCTAATATCTATATGTAGGACGGCTGTTATTCAAATTGACAATCGAGTTGAGGAAAGTGATGATATACATAAAATCCCACTATCCTAGTACTAATTAGTTGTATACAGTCACTGCAACAAAGCACCAATATTGCAAAGTTAGCATGCGCTAAAGGTGCTACCCATAACGACTGGCTCCGGCGACATGAGGATTATTGTTTGCATGACACACGAGTAGAGCTCCGTAAGCAGATTATGGACTGGTGTGACGATCCAAACAGCAAATGCATCTTCTGGCTCAACGGAATGGCTGGGACTGGCAAATCCACAATTTCTCGTACAATTGCTCAAGACCTTGCAGAAAAGAAAAGACTGGCCGCGAGTTTCTTTTTTACACAAGGCAAAAAGGATGTCAGTCACGTTGGCATGTTCTTCACTACTATTGCCGCCCAGCTTGCAATCAGTTTACCAGTACTCCGGACATCCATCTCAAACGCCATCGACAACAATGCTCACATCTTTCAACAAGGACCTCTGGAACAATGGAAGCAACTCATTCTTAACCCTTTAAAGAATGCCCCTACTCAATCAATTCAACTGGTTGTAGTAATTGACGCACTTGATGAATGTGACAGCATGGAGGATATCCAATTAATCCTCCAACTACTTGCAGAAGCCAAGGACCTATCGACAGTTCGGATCAAGATCTTCCTTACCAGCAGACCAGAAATCCCCATCTTTGATGGATTTCGTCAATTATCTGGTGAGGCGTATCAGGATTTCATACTCCATAATATCCCACTTGATGCAGTTAATGCAGATATATCTACTTTCTTTGTGCAAAAGTTGTCGACACTGAAAGCCAAACATGGGCTGGGGATACCATGGCCGGATGAGGGAATTATTGAACAATTGGTGGAACGGGCAGCCGGGCTGTTTATCTATGCTGCAACAACGCTTCGATTTATTCAAGACGGTATCGGTGATCCTGAAGAACAACTCTCTTTAGTTCTTAGCGCGTCCAATTCATCCCGGTCGGCAACAAAGCATCTTGATGGCATATATACAACACTGCTCCAGCACTCAGTTCTTGGAAAACGAGGTGATGAACAAGAGTGTGAACAATTAGCAGGACGGTTTAGACAGGTAGTGGGATCCCTTGTGGTGATGTTTAATATTATGCCAGCCAGAAATCTGGTACGCCTGCTCCAAATACCACCCAAACTGGTTTCCCGAACTTTGGGCTCTTTGCGTTCTGTGCTCAATGTCCCCGAAAATGAAAGCCAGCCTGTCCGATTATTTCATCTATCCTTCCGTGACTTCCTACTGGATTCTGAGAGGTGCAGTGATTCTCGATTCCAGATAGACGAGGAAGAGAGACACACCAGCCTATTTCGCAAATGTATGTTGCATATATCTCAACTTCAGGAAAATATATGCGATCTTTGGGGGCCAGGAGTTTTGATTACCGAGATTTCCAGTGATACGATACAAAGAAGCATTCCACCACATGTTCAATACGCATGCCGTTACTGGCTTGATCACTGGCGACTTGGGAATCCACTGGCAGTGAGGGAAGATATCAAGACTATTCGGCAATTTCTTGAAGAACACTTTCTTCATTGGTTGGAGGGACTTAGCTTAATCGGAGAGGTATCAAATGGGGTTCATGTGTTAATAGCTCTAGAGGAAATACTATCTGTAAGTTGCAATACTTATTAGTTTTTGCAAGAAATAGTATTGACCTGACGATAGGGACAATTGGGGGACTATGATCCAGGATTGTTCGAGCTTGCATATGATGCCAAACGGTTTGTATTGCACATGAGGTCAATTATCGAAATGGCACCCCTCCAGGTCTACTATTCCGGACTTTTGTTTACCCCGCAATCAAGTCTGATTCGAGGAGGATACTTAAAAAATATCCCTTGGGTAACTATGGAACCCAAAGTAGCAAGCGTGTGGAGTCCATTGGTACAGACACTAGAAGGCCATACGGGCGATATCCGATCGGTCGTGTTTTCACCCGCCGGAAGGCTTGTTGCCTCTTTATCCCACGACGAAACAGTCAGATTATGGGATACATCAACAGGAAAGCAATGTGGGGTTTTGGAAGGTCATACCAGTGATGCCAAACCGGCTGTGTTTTCACCCGACGGAAAGCTTGTTGCCTCTCCATTCAGCACCACAGTCAGATTATGGGATACGTCAACCGGAAAGCAATGTCGAGTTTTGGAAGGTCATACCGATTGGGTCAAGTCGGTTGGATTTTCACCCGATGGAAAGCTTGTTGCCTCTGCATCCCACGACAGAACGGTCAGATTATGGGATACATCAACTGGAAAGCAATGTCTAGTTTTGGAAGGTCATACTGAGACTGTCAATTCAGCTGTGTTTTCACCCGATGGGAAGCTTGTTGCCTCTGCATCCGACGACGAAACGGTCAGATTATGGGATACATCAACAGGAAAGCAATGTGGAGTTTTGGAAGGTCATACCGGTTGGGTCTATTCGGTTAGGTTTTCACCTGATGGAGGGCTTGTTGCCTCTGTATCCAACGACAACACGGTCAGGTTATGGGATACGTCAACAGGAAAGCAATGCGGAGTTTTGGAAGGCCATACCAATGGGGTCAATTCGGTTGGGTTTTCACCCGATGGAGCGCTTGTTGCCTCTACATCCCAAGAGCAAACGGTCACATTATGGGATACGTCAACAGGGAAGCAATGTGGAGTTTTGGAAGGTCATACCTGGAGTGTCAATTCGGCTGTGTTTTCACCTGATGGGAAGCTTGTTGCCACTGCATCCAGGGACAAAACGGTCAGATTATGGGATACATCAACCAGAAAGCAGTGTGGAGTTTTGGAAGGTCATACCCATGGTGTCAATTCGGTTGCATTTTCACCCGATGGAAAGCTTGTTGCCTCTGCATCCTACGACAAAACGGTCAGATTATGGGATACGTCAATAGGAAAGCAATGCGGAGTTTTGGAATGTCATACCGATTGGGTCTATTCGGTTGGGTTTTCACCCGATGGAGCACTTGTTGCCTCTACATCCTGGGACAAAACGGTCACATTATGGGATACGTCAACCGGGAAGCAATGTGGACTTTTGGAAGGTCATACTGGGAATGTCAATTCAGCTGTGTTTTCACCCAATGGAAAGCTTGTTGCCTCTGCATCCGGCGACACAACGGTCCCCTTATGGGATATGTCAACAGGAAAGCAATGCGGAGTTTTGAAAGGTCATACCGGTCCGGTCCATTCGACTGTCTTTTCACCCGATGGAGCGCTTGTTGCCTCTGTATCCTGGGACGACACGGTCAGATTATGGGATACGTCAACAGGAAAGCAGTGCGGAGTTTTGGAAGGCCATACCAATGGGGTCAATACGGTTGGGTTTTCACCCGATGGAGCGCTTGTTGCCTCTGCATCCAAGGACAGAACGGTCAGATTATGGGATACATCAACAGGAAAGCAATGTGGAGTTTTGGAAGGCCATACTGGTTGGGTCAATTCAGCTGTGTTTTCACCCGATGGGAAGCTTGTTGCCTCTGCATCCGACGACACAACGGTCAGATTATGGGACACATCAACTGGAAAGCAATGTGGAGTTTTGGGAGGTCATACCGATTGGGTCAATTCGGTTGCGTTTTCATCCGATGGAAAGCTTGTTGCCTCTGCATCCCGGGGTAACACGGTCAGATTATGGGATATTACAAAAAAAAAAACCATAGAAACCATAGAAACTCATGACAGCATCAATATTTTGAGGTCTTCTAATGATGGTACACATCTACATACGAGTCATGGCATACTACAGCTCAATTCACCCCTTTGCACCAGCGGCAATCCGGAACTAGCACACACGTTAACTCATTACCTGTATGTTACTGATCAGTGGATCACATGCAACATGAAGAAATTACTCTGGCTTCCTGTTGACTACCGACCATACCGCTCTGCGGTAAATGACACTGCCAACCTTCTTGCCATTGGAACTACCTCCGGTAGAGTTTTCTTCATATCTATTGATTTTACCGCTCTCCCTCCTGCATATTCCCAGCCATCTCTTAACGTTGCTGTCACAACAGGTAGGGGCTTCCTTGGACTTCTTGACTGTTAACAGCTTTCATGAGCTCATTCACTGGTTGGTGTATTTTAGGTGCAAGTTAAATCCATGGAACCGCAGTTTGGGCATGGTAGGCTGGGCATTGGATGTTGGTGTTTTTTTGTGTGATGATTTGTATTATGAGCAACGCAGGACTTACTGATGCCTTCCCATCCTTTGACATCCTGGTAGTACCTGCACTGCTTGGATTTATCGAGAGTTTCAGCTTTGAGCACCACGGGATCTATATTCGATGGGTTTGCGCACGGTGTCGTCATAGGTGTCATCTTTGCTCTTGATATTCTCTACCGTATTGGAATAGAACTGTGGTATGGAATCGAAGTTTCAGCTTTTTCACTTGGTAGACCGATTCCGAAGCCGTTGTCATGGGCGACGTCGAATCTGGATATGATGCTAACAAAATTATTCTAGGTTCTGCGATATGTTCTTTAATTGTGGCTTTTCTGTCATCGAACACAATGGTGGTGGCGCTTTTCATTATTGCTCTCAATTCTGTTACGAATTGTCCCTCATATGCCCTTCCGAGCTCTTCATAGGCTCCCTTTCTTTGCCCTTATTTCATCTTCACAGTTTTCCCTAATGGTTAGCAGAGTTACCATATTCGCATCCATTCATTATTTGGTGGCCGTTCGGTTAGCTGTACTGGCGGGCTTTTCATATGTTCCTTCGACGACATCCCATACCTGGTGTTCCGTGCCTGGGATGTCCAGTAGGTATAGATACCCCTGGAGTGACAATATCCATTCGGGGTATGTGGAGGTGCCAGATATCTTGGTGTC
>Ga0307514_10001941_pt1 | contig 22615 bp, 12 predicted proteins | sample 16_EM_MG_FD_203088 | JGI IMG/M metagenome (GOLD analysis project Ga0307514, IMG submission 203088) | Populus trichocarpa ectomycorrhiza microbial communities from riparian zone in the Pacific Northwest, United States - 16_EM | ecosystem: Host-associated > Plants > Roots > Unclassified | place...
CCATATACATAGAATTAATTATGTTTTATTACGGAAAAAAGGAATTAATTATTTTTATTATGCAATCCTCGTAAAAATGAGTTTATTTTTTTTTACTTGAAGTGGGGAGGGGGGGTAGATTCCATGTTGTGAGGTAATGGTTAAATACATGAAACATATAAAAAAAAAAAGTCAAACATAAATACCATGCATGTGAATAAAAAAGCAGTAAAATAACTACGATAACCACTAGCTTCTTAAAGAAATGGTGCGTCTATTGATAAATAAAAAAAGAGACGCATCTATCTAGATTAGTTCCATTAAAATAGGTTTTTTTTTAAGTAAGAGCATGTTTGTTTTTCTATGTAGAAAAATGTTTTTAAAGAAATTTAATTTTTTTATTTTTATATCAAATAAAAAATATTATTTTGATATATTTTCAAGTAAAAAATTTTTAAAAAACAACTGCTATCATAATATCAAACAGGTTTTAAGTTTTTATTCTGACATATGTACAGTGAGATTTTATCTTAGCGGGGCGGAGGTAGGGTAGGCCCTAAAAAAACAATTAATATAACACTCACATAAAAAGAATAATTTTAAATTTTGTTTAAAAAAATTTCTAGTCTTGATCCCTTAACAAAAAAATTTATATGAAAAACACAATATTATGTAATAAATACGTTGTTTATTTTTTTTTTTACAAAATAATAATAATAAACATCCATTCACATTCTAGATTCTGAATTAAAGAAAGAGAAAGATATAGATAAATAATTTATACGAGCATAATATAGATAAATAATTTATATTGCTTATAAAAAATTGTTATAGGGTTGTTCTCTTAAAAAAATATCATCTCATCTTTTAACCTTACGGTCTACAATTATAGACTCTTATAATTCAAAATACGCTTAAAAATGTAATATAATAATATCATAATTCAGATTAAAACTTGGAATGCAATAGTATAAAAGAGGAGTACGTTACTAATTATGAACTCGATGAACATGTTTAACATTAAATTCATGTAAATATTTATTTCACTGCGCTTCTCCCGTTTATAAAAATGACATGAAGTTGATAATAGTTTAGTATGGGATTCTGCTTGATGATTTGATGTCACGAAGACCTAGTCAACGTTTATGTTTTGTAATCATAAATAAACAGGATCCATTGCTCTTGACATGGCATTTATCATGTTTAATACACAGTTTAAGTTTATCTACATTTATTTTTTTATGCTTTAATTATATGTTAAGTTCTTGTTATATATATATATTTTTTTAACGTAGGTGTTCGGGTGAGTTTACATGTATCTTAACTAATTCAACGGGCTCTAAAATTAATAACCATATAAACCTCTAATTACTATCATATTAGGAATCAGGAAAATCAAACCTCAAACTACATAAAATGCAAATTTTTTAATCTCTTTTACTACTGTTACTTACTAGTTAGTTCCGGTTACTTTTTCATTGTAATGGTTGAGAAGGTTTTTACTTTATTTTATGAAAGCTTGCAAGTTCTTAAAAAAAACAAAAATGGTAGGTATATAGTACAGCTATTGATTAAATTAATGCCCATATCTTGTTTATTAAATTCGTCTCACTTCACTCTCTGCAAAGGGACAGTACCTCTAATGTCCACACTCTGATGTCGGATTTTGACATTGATAGCACATGCTGTCGTAACTATTTCTGTTGAAGATTATATAATATAACAGCAGCAACCCTCAAATATCTGTAAAATAACACTAAAAATCCTAAGGCTTTCAACAAGTTGCAGTTTTTTTTTTTAACATAATCATCAAAAATATATTAAAAAAACCAACAGCTAAAAAAAATACATAGACATGACCAAAAAAAAATTGATCTGCTACAGTTGCAGCTTTTGCTTTTAGAAAATGATGAAAAATGTTTTTATTTGAGCCTTACAACCGTATAAAATATAGATTTGATTATATTTGCTGCCAAATTTGGATAAAGATGAAAACAAGATATAAAATAAATAAAAAACCCATTTAATTCTTTATGAAAAAAGAAAGAAAGAAAGAAAGACTAGCATTGTGAATATGAAGTTGCGTGTTGGACATGTACAATGATTCAATAAATGTATTGGTTATGCAGATAAATTGTGACATAATACTTTGAAGTGATCTATACATGTTATGGTGCACGTAACCCACACTTAGTCATCCACGTTACATGTTGTTCAATACTTCTAATCGAGTATATATCTTAATGTATTGTTTTTTAGTTTCTAAAAATTGTAGTGGACATCCACCACCACTAAGGATTATACACTTCAATACCTTCAAATCATTTTCTAGTTTTTATGGTGCGTATAAATTTCCAGTGCAGAGCAGAAGCACTCATCTCTAACAAACAACAAATCATATTTAATGTCGAGCACCAACCTCTCTCCTAGTAGTACTCATTTCTCTCCACTCACAACGAGTTCCCTCGTCATCAATACTTTACTCTCCACGAGGTAAACTACCATGATTGAGGTATATAGACATCTCAGCTCACCAAGTAAGTTAACATGAGAAACAACACGAAAATAAATCCTCACAACTAGTCTCTTGACACAAAACAAAGCATACCACACAAGGCTACAATGCACAGTGCTACTCCTACGCTCTTGCTACACTGCTTATCGTCTTCACTACTTACTTCCATGTACAACATACTCCTCTCCTCTTACATTCATTGACTTAAATATTAGAGTGTTTCATGTTTTAATAGGAGACTTGTTTTTTAAAAAAACTCATGAAAGTCACCCATCAACTCACGAGACCAATGGTCAAGCCTAGTCATTCCATCAGTTTAAGATCACAGTTGTGGAAAGCCTAGTCCATTTTTAAAGTTTTCACGACTTCATCAGCATAACAATGGATTGGGTTTAAAGAAAGAAGTTAATATGACTCCAATGCACGTTGAAGAAAACTCGAATAAGATTTTATAAGAGATGAACAAAGAATGCACAATCGAGATGATGATATGGACATAGAAAGTTAATAGTAACGGTATATTATTATATGCAAAACCTCTAGACTTGCAAATCTAACTATGATGCGCCTCCTCTAAAATTGACATTTAACAAAACCTAAAAGGTGTGACTAAGTCACTATAGTCACACTCACAAAGCACTATTCATTGCAATATTGCTTTGCTCTTTTCTTTCTTTCTTTCTTTTCTTTAGTTTTTCTTTTCAATTTCACCCTTCAACAATCCAATAATTTTTTATTTAGTTTTTTTTTCAATTTCATCATTGAATGTTAGGTTGTTTATAATTTTTTTAATTTGCTTTATATGAGATTATATGGATTTAGTTTTTCTCTCTCGATTTCAACCCTTAACATTGGATCCTGTGGAATTAGGTTTTGTAATTTTACTTGATTTTTATTCTATGAAGTTATCTCAATCTCAAGGCTCAAGTTGCAGGTTTGATGGGTTAATCAGGATTGGCTAAAAGGTTTTTTTTATTATTATTTTTCAATTTCATCATTCAATATTAGGTTGGTTGAGAATTAAGCTTCATAGTTTTGTTTTGATTTGCTTTCTTTAGGGTTATCATGGTCTCATTACTTAGGTAAAAAGTTTGGGAGGTTAACTCGGGTTGTTTTTTATTCTTTTTTTCTTGAATATTTTTTTTCATTTTCATCCTTCAACATTAGGTTTATTCGGAACTGAGTTTCATAATTTATTTTGATTTGCTTTTTATGAAGTTATTGCTAACCTTTAGGTCACACATTTATGTTTTTATATATTTTAATGATAACAATAATATGTAAATTGGACTAATAATATATTTGGTTGAGAATAAGTTTTAAACATATTTTATACAAAGATGATATCAACAAACATAAAGTATTTCATAAAGAAATCAATCAAGGAATCCAAAAGGAAACAAAGTGAAGACTTAGTTTTAATATTCATTTTAATGTTATATTTTAAATCTTTATATCTTATCTCGATAGAATAAGTAAAATGAACTCACACACTTCATTATGCATACATTTAAAAATAATTGATAATTAATCTAAGATAATCTAAAATAGATGATTCAAAAAATTCACCTAGGTTAATATGTCAAAACTTGAATTTTACATCAACTGGTTGACCGTCTAGTATGACCAAATGATTATACTCTAATTGGTGCTATTATACCTTCATAATCTAGCACAATTGTATTCAATATCATTCTCATTAGTTTTAAATATCTTCAAATCCTATAAGTGTTATCTTGTGAGATATACAAATATTAGGTCCTTAAATTGTATTATTCACTCTATTAAGAGAGTTAATTATGATAGCAAAATCACTCTTGTAAACTTTTAAGAGTTGGGTAAAAACTCTTGGTATTGGTGAGGTAATTTTACCAAGGAAAAATATTGAAGAGGGTACATCTTCAAGTGGAAAAATCTTGGTGTGGATTCATCGAGTGGTGAAAAATCTTGAAAAGAGAATATCTTCAAGCAAAAAAGTCTTGGTATGGATTCATCAAGTAGTATAAAAATCTTAGCGTAGATTCATCAAATGGCTATTATACTCTTAAACTTAGACTAATAAATGAATATAATACTTAAGTATGATTTGGTACTTGAAGTGTGGATGTAGGCTTACCGAACCATGTTAAAACCGAGTTTGCAAATTCTCTCTCTTATCTCTTTACTTTAAACACTTTAATTATAGTATTGGTTATTGTATTTATTTAAATTAGTTTATATTATTTGCTAATATTAGTGATACACCTAATTCACCTTCTCTCTTAGGTGTTATAGTTGTTTTAATCCCAGAACAATAGTTATCATAGTCTCATAACCCGAGTTATAGATTTGACAGGTTAACCTAATAGGTCAACCTATTACGTAGTCATCTTAATATTTTTTTTCTTTATAAAAGATGTTTGTCTAATATGTAACAGTCTCAATATTTAAAACATATGTCATTCAATATCATTAGATTTTGGGTTCATGATTAATTGTTTTTACTAGAAACACATTAGCAATATCTGGATAATTTTTTTTTTATCTTTCAAAAAATTGATCCAACTCATAACATAAATGTGGGCTAATGATCTAGTTTATACTAATAATTAAGTAATATTATCATGAATACCCAAAAAAAAATAGTGAGCTAAATAATAAGTCATCTTTATCATTTTATTTTGTCGAGGCAACTTCTTATCCCTTTAATAAAACAATTTCATTTTTTATATGTTATGTTTATTTTTCAAAAGGAAGCTAAAACTCATTGGTTTTAACTTGGAACTAATATTTGACTTGCACGTTATAACAAATCTAGTTTATAATCATATATATTTGTTTAGACCTTGTATTATTTTTGTTGTACATGTTAAGACTTTATACATATGTTAAGATCTTGTTTTATCATCTTAGTTAATTTAATTTATGTTTTACATGATGGATGGACACATAATTTATTACAAATCCTTTTTTCACTTTTAAGCTATCTTTATAAATCAAGATACTAAAATTGTCATTTGTTAATATTACCAACAAATATTTTATTGATATTTGTTTAGTATAAGTGTTATTTTACTTGTTTGGTTAATTTGTTTATGTATATGGACTGAGTTTGTTTATTTGATATTTAGTAATATCATTTCAATTTCTAAAGTTATTACTTAGTTTGGTTGATGAGTTCTTATTATTGTTAATTTATTTTTCAATTACTAATTTTTATATATAAAAAAAAAACTATAAGAAAAGTATATCATGTGCTATTTATCTAAAATCTATATTTTCATTATATGATATATATTTAAACAAGTCGTTTTTTTTTCCATTTATCATTAACCTTTGTTTATTTTTCTTTATTCTTCAATTCAATTTAATTTTAATATTTGAATATCAATTAGAATTTCTATTATATTATTCTATATGAATATAATATATTCTTAGAAAAACCTACAATTGGATTTGAAACTAAAAATTTCTTGATTTAATCCTAAAAAACTTTAAGCATAGAGTTGGGAGTAAATAGTTTCTTGACTTAAATATTGCATGTAATAGGCAATTAAACCTTATTGGGCTATTTATATGTCCTTAACTTGCTTAACACTAAATAAATAATGGAGACTATGTTATTTTTACTAAAGACATCTTCTTTTACATCTCTTTTTTTAGCGATATGGGATGAATTTTTTTCTACTTCTATTTAACATGATAACATCAATGTGATGTGAAACAGGAAATGGAGAACTAGATTAGAGTAGAAGAAGTAAATGTGATCAAATAGGGACACCTTCATTTTTAAATAATAGAATCTATATAATGTCATTAGTCTCTTACCAGGTCATCCAAGAGGAGCACCAAGAGATAAATTCATGATCGCCTAACATTTTCTAAGCTCTTAACCACATCTTTTACCATTATATATGCTGGGTTGTGTATTGTCATTCATAAAAAGTATTTCGTGTGATATCCATCTCTAATAAAAAGTGACATGAACACAAGGAACCTTAACAAGTTTTATCACTTTTATCATGACCACGATCATGATATTGAGGAATGTCATGCCTTAAAATAGAAGATTAAAATATTGATCTTTAGATAATACCATTAATAATTTATGAAGAAGTAAATGTAACCTAAAGAAGTAAGGGAAAATCCCTATTATGCACTACCTAAGGTCATATAATTTTCAAAAATTAAATCTCTAATATCTTTTAAACTTTTGACTACAAGCAATAATATTTTTCCATGTCTTCACCAGAAACTATCCATAATAAGATTTTCATATCTCCAATAAAATCTTCATATCAAGATCTCCATGTCTTCATTAAATTTTCCAAGTCTTTGTGATAACTTATCTATGAAAGAAATATAAATCCTTTTCCAGGTCTTTGTGACCACTTATCTCTAAGTCTTGGTGATTACTTCTCTCAAAGCCTCCATAACCACTTATCTTTAAAAAAAATCATTGATCCTTCTCTAGGTCTTTATGATGGTTCATGGGATACTTTACTTTAAATACATTCCTAAATGCATACAGAAGCAATATTATTTGACTTTTATATTTATCTTTTTATATTAGACTACCTCTTCTAACAATTCTTATATTTACGACATTTTTCTTGACAGGCTATACAGAAGGGATAAACAAGTCTAAAAACATAACATGTATAAAACAATAAGTGTTTTCTCTTCTTGTACTACTAATTAAGTCTTTCAAACATGATATTTTAAAAGACATGGGGGGCAAGTAATGGTGCATGAAATTAAAAGAACCTATTTGGACCCAAAACAAAAGGCCCAATTAAGCTTGATTTTGAGCCTGGCTAAGCTTGATTTAAATTGGCCCAATCGAGGCCTATAAATAAAAATAAATTAAGGAGAAGAAGATACTCTAAAGTGGGAATAAAGACATAAAAAAGGGGCATGAAAATTAAAGCGAGAAGAGAGGAAGATAAAGAATGAATAAATGAGACACCAAGAAGACACCAAAACTTTGGTCAATATATGTATTATGTCATTGGAAAGATCTTGATGATAGAATTTCAAAGACACCTTAGAAGCTTATCATTGGAGGTGGGGTTGAACCACACATGCCATTCAAAGATGATGCGTGTGGTTCACATACTGGCGTGTGAGTTGCACGTACTAGCTAATTTCTTGCTCCTTTTCCAGTTCAATCCCTAAACTTTCTTTTCATTTTATTCCCTATAAAAATCCTTTCATCCCTTCTTAACCCAACCTAATCTTATTCTCCTTATCCCACTGAACCTTCTCAATCCCAATTGAACCTTTTCCTGGCCAAGACCAACCAAAAATAGGTACGAAAGGAAGAGATGAGCAAATCTCAACTTAATTAAACCCTCTCCAAACCAAGCCCGACCGAACCCTCTCCAACCTTGGCCCAACCACATTTATGTTACCCTTTCTTGCCATTATACAACCCCTCTCAAATTGTCTTAAGCCAATCTTTTAACCAATACCTATCCCAAAGCTTGACTCTACACCAACTATTATAGTCTGACTACTATTTTAACCAATGGTTATCCCAAAGCTTGACTTTGTACCAACTCTCTTAGCTTGACTACTCTTTTCACCAATGGTTATCCCTTTCCTAACCATTATTTCCACCAATGGCTTATTCTCAAACACCAACCTACCTATTAATAACAAGTATAATTAATGACTCAACTTTATAGAAAAGTAAATATTTCTTATCATTTTTTCTCTCCACTAAGTCACTAGATAAGAAAGAAAGTTATGTCATGCTTTCTCAAGCTTGCACCTTACTTCACTCTCGTTGCTCCACTTACCCTCTCTTCACACACACATTCTACTTTTTCTACATTTACTAACTGAAGCATCGAGAGTCTCTTATTCTAACAAGGGACTTGTTTTGCAAGCCATAAAAAACCTAAATCTAATATGAATTTTTTCATGACTTAATCAATATATTTATCTCTGCCTCCACAATAAAAAAAACAATAAAATTGTCTCTTTATTAAATTTATTTACAATTTTATTTATTTACTCAAAGTTCTCAATAATAAAAACACAACACCACACAACATGTATATTGAATTACATATGGTTAAAGACTATACATGGCATTGCACATGGCTACGTAATAAGTCTAGCTCTATGAAACTAGCACTTAAAAGAAATGATCATGTTGCAGAACTATTTGGCATTGTTATTAAACCCAACCTAGCGGATCAATCTTGAAACCTCCCGGCATGACTCCTAGCCCATCCCATATTTAAAATTAACCTGGGTGAGAGTTTTCTCGATGTGACCCAGTCAACTTGATGAGTTTAAAGACAACTCGGATGACAGGTAAAATACATGGTTTGGCTTTAAAAAAATTCAAGGTAATATCTTTTTTTAATATTAAGACAATGACATACTAGATCAGCCCATGCTTTGCAACTTAACTTACCAAACCTGCGATCCAGATCATGAACTTCACTGGGTTTAATAACTTTAGTTTTTTTAAACTAATTTTTACTTAATGATATGATAACGAAAACATAAGCTTGCAAGATTGAGGATCAACCAAGTGTTAAAACATTTATTTGAGACTATGATAATCTCATCGAAAACAAATCAAAATAAATTATAAAAATCAATTCAAAATCAATCAAATACTAAATGATAAGATTAAAAATCAATACTTAATGATAAAATTAAAAAGAAAATCCAAAAAAAAATAATCTAAAGAAATGTAGTTAAGAAATAGCTAGGAACTGATAGCCATATGTATTCTTTATTTTTCAATTCTTATAATCATTGAAATGGGATTGTTTGATAATGTAAGAATGATCATGTTGCTGAGCCAGCAATTACACGATCATGCAGGATAGTAGATTGATTAGAAGACAGTCAGGACTTAGAAAATGACTACAAAGAATTAAAATCTTGCAGCATGTGCGACGGAGGTGTCTTTGTCGAGTAACATGATATTTACGTATAAATATAAATGCAGGGCTTTGTTAGATATCTGATTGTTTTCTTAATTTTGTAGCTGTACTGTAATGTAGATGATTGCTCAATCAGTGATGACTGAATGAATTCACCCAGATAGAAAATTAATAGCTTGCATGCCATCCATGCGAATAGGATATATCACTCTTGTCCATGTGGTTGATAAATAAGTAGAAGACAGAGTAAATAAAGCAAGCCATCAAACCTAACTTTTGTGGGGCTAGTTTCTTCTCTCTCTCTCTCTCTGCGTGTGGCTGCTGGGGGGTTTCAAACCGACCTCCATGAAACCGAAGAGTCAATTATCGCTCGCGTCTTGTGCTGAACCCCCCAAGGGGAGGGGCGGTGGGGCCTGGGACCATGGTGGGGTTGATGAAATGATGTTGATCCAATGCTTGCTGAGTTCCATTAGCAAATGATTGATTGCTACGGATATGTTAATGTTCCCAGATGGAATCATGATTAAAAAAAAAAGAGAGAGACGAGACGATAATTGGAAAATCAATTGTTTTATAGCATAGAGGTAGAAGAAAAGGATGTTAGAAAAATCGTGACAAAATCAGGATGAAAAGATTTTGCTTTTAAAGTTTCAATCAGCGTAGCTCAAATGCTTCAGTCAATAAGAAGAACTTGAAAGCAAAATCATGATGGAAATTGATCGAGGTGAAGGATTTACATAAGCAAAAGGCTTTAAAAGCCCCCAGGCCCAAACACAAAAATACTAAAGATTTTAGTGTGAAAGCCCTCGCACAATTAAAAAGGTAAAAGTTTGAGAAGAACATACCACTGGCTCGTGCAACCGTGTAACTTACATTGTTTGTGAATGTAATTTTAAGTTAATTTTTGCCATATAAAAAGAGTTGGGGTTATAAATGCGTTTTTTGGTATTATATTTTTTTTAATTGAGAAAAAAATCTATATTTAATAAAATAAATTGATAAATAAATAAAAATATTAATGCCCAAAATATAGATACATGTACAAATATTTTATTTTAACTATTTTTCATTTTATATTTTATTTATTTATCTTAGAGATTTATTTTGGCTGCTACATAATAATAAATGCATAATATAAATACAACTTATCTATCTTCATTATAAAATTATATAAAAACAACTTAAAAGATTAATTACTATTAAAAAAGTTAAAATTAAATAATTTAAAAATAAAAGAGGATATTAATTAAAATTTAAATTAAAAAATAATAATTTTCTTTGAAAACAAAAAAATCAAGAGCGAATGGACATTAGATGAAAGGCCCAACTGCACTTGATTTTTTTAAATAACATTTTTTGACATATCGTCTATTGAACATTTTATTTATCATCAAAGACAGATGACATATCGTCTCTTCTCTCTCAGTAACCACAAATTAAAACATGACAAAATAAAATCTCAAACCAAGACATAATAACTTCAAACAACAGGCACCAAATATTTATAATTTTAGCTTCAAAGATGAAATTGAAGTTTTCTGTCTTTTCAAAAAAACAGCTTTATTTCTTTTTTAAATTTTAACCCTTTTTTTTTTTTCAACAATAATCTAAAATTCTATTTTGTAAAATTAAATTTTAATTTAACATCAATATATTTTTCACAGCATATCAAATATACAAGAACAAGAAATTAAAAATAAATCTCAACCATGCTAAATTAAATTCAATAACCGCATTAAAGAAAAAATAGATATGAACAATAAGGAGACCAAATAAGGAGAAAAACAAAAAAGGCTTTGCCATTCTAATAAAATCTTCACCAAGATTACATCACTAACGCTACTGCTACTCTCGAAGCCAAACACCCTTTGATGATATGAAGCTTTAAGCATTGTTCATGTAGGTTAGAAATAGAAAAGATTCCCAGATGAGGGCATATTAAAATCCCCCAAAAGTAAAAACACTATGAAAAAGTTCTTATTTTTTCATCCCCACATGAATTTATGAATACATCACATAAATGAATGCTCCACGCAAGCTTTTCGTTGCTGCTTCCACTAAATCTCCATTGCCGTCATAAAATTTAAGGCAAAAGAGTCAGAGTGGAAGGAGCAAAGAGAAGCTCGGGAAATGGACTGCCCTCCATTTAAGGACAATACTACAAGAAAAGAAGAGGAGGAGGAGGAGGACTTATTCTGTCAAGAAGAAGACTCCTCCTTGTTCATCTAGCTATCTTATCCTGCAGAAAATTCTACCTTTATAGAAAATGTACAACTTTCAAAAGATGCAAATACTACAACCAGTTGATGAACTGCTGCCTTTGTCCGTAGCTGAACTATGTTAGTTATCCAACGGCAAGTCAGTACACCCACTGTTGTCTGTTGCAGAGACCTTAGATGTCAAATATTTTTCACAATACCTTTTGGCCCTTTGAGGAGCAATGATCTCAAGAGCGTTATGGAGACATTTGCGATATGAGAAGTCCTCTATCGTCCCATCTGTTCTAACCAGTGAAAAGCAGCGTGTATCTTGATATTCTGGGTGGTTTATAACCTGTAATAAAGGATGGGAAAGGAAGCACCCTCAAACCTTGTGCACTTATGAAGATTGCTTATATTATTTCAACCACAAGATAGGGACAAACAACCACTTCAACAAACTAACTCATTTCTCTGTGCATATCTGTCAACCCAGTATGTAGTTGATGTTATATGTTAATTCAATCAAAACGAAAATAACTTCAACATTGACCAATATTTTATCAAAGGAATATGGAATACAACGTTTTGAACACTTTCAACAAAAGGAAGACTATTAGTGTGTGTGGGTGTATTTTTTTATTTTTTTTCTTAGAACAAGATACTTTCCAAAAGTAATTTGCAGGGAGAGATCTCTTGAAATTGATATAGAAAAGATGGATTAAAAGAACTAATTCCTCTCAGAAAGTTGTATAATCCAGAAGCCAAAGAAGTGCCAAACATAGTTTCATGAAGTTACAATAACTCTACTATTGGTTTACGACTTCTTTCATGCCTACCAGATTTTAAATCTCAAGGTCATTACCTCCACAATATAAGCTTACACTGGAGGGTTTTCTAAGCCATGATACAATCTCATGGTTATCTGCTGTGACTGTTAAGGTTTTCAGTGTGGCATGATTTTTTAACCTTGAGTTTGTGATCATTTTCAACAATCTCAGCTAGTCAGAACCTTCGCAACTCTGGAAATTGCTATGTGAGGTACATGTATATGAAATCTTTATTCAAACATTTATATATTCCCATACCTATTGTTTCTGCATTCTGTAACATTTACACTGATTTTTACTGAAACAAACAAAAAAAAGGGAAAAGTTAAAAGCCAGTGTCGTGTTTGTTCCAATGCAACACTGGCTTTAATTTCCTTTTCTCATTCTTTTATCTTGTTTATAAGATAACTGAATCTGTCTCTAAACTTCAGTCATGCTTTAATACCATAAACAGATGTCCAACGCATAAGAAAACAGTCTAGTTATCCAAAACAACAGCACCATAAAATTAGGCAATGGAAACAGTTCTAATTATTATTATTTTCAAAGAGCTTTTGCATATTTGATATATGAAATCATGATTATCTTTACACAAGTCTCACAGATGTTTACATACCTTGATGTCTTTGGCTCCAATTCCAATCTTCTCATCTCTTCGAGGATGGAAATATAAAGTCATCATCAAAACAGACTTGTCACTCTCATTTAATTGTTGGTCTACAGAGTACCTACATCCACACCCATTTAAAGATTCATTAGGACCTTCCACTTCACCAATCTCTCTGAAACAGTGAACTACTAGTATCTCTTTCATTCTTTTGCAAAGAAGCAGATCTTATTAAATTGACATGATCTTGAAATAATCAAAACAAGGGGCATGTTGGGAATGAGTAAACACTTTATCTTTATAAGACCCACCAAAAGAACAGAATAATGTTTAGATCATTGACAATACTGTGGCTTTGGTACAGTGACAGGATCATGTATATTGATGTCAAGCACCAGCATGAACATAGAAAAACATGTATGAGTGGAAGAGAAAATGAACAATTCATAAATGGTTGATGGTTGCTGCAACACTATAGATACATCAGTCAAACCAGCTCCACACTCAATAAAAATTCTGTTTCAAGAATATGCAAGAATTACTTCTTATATCATGTTTCTCCTCCACCATTAACATATGCATTTTACTGCCAAAAAACTGGTGGAATGTTTGTACATTAAATGCACCAGGGAGATGGTTAAAAGGAAAAAAAAGACCTCTCAACAAAAAGGTAATAAAGATGCAAATAATTTTCTGCAAGGGCAACAACCTTTCCACAAAGTAAGCAACAATCTTGAACTAGCACCACAAACAAGGCCCAGAATCTTGGCAAGATAATCCACATGGTAAGCATCACTCTTGAACTAGTAGAACACAAGTTCTTTCATTTGTGGAAAATGCCACAGAAAATGGAATAATTAAAATTGCATTGAAAAAAAATGTGGCATAAAAAAATCAGAAATATAGATCTATCATGAATTCAACATCACAAGTATTGCATCAAACCAAGACAAAAATAGAAAAAATTCATTTGAGATTTAACTTACTTATTCAAGATTTTTCTCACTGTATAGGACATCCGTTGAATGTCATCATATGTAAGAAGACGTCGTAAGAATGATCTTGGTATACCCTCCTTTACTTTAAATCCTTTAGGGCCACAACCACCAAACTTGTGCAGAAACTGAGCTCCACATTTATCAGATTTATAGATTTGAGCATCCAGTACTCCAAACTCAGTATTCTGCTCAGTAGATATCATTTGGCTTCCCAGAAGGTTATACACATCAACAGGCTTTGAAAACTCTAAACCCTGATGTGTCAAGATGAAGCATAAAAACATAAGGGATTAGACAATTCTAAGAAACGTTGTTGATGCAAGGGAAAGAAACATGAGGACATCATTAATGACAAGGACTACAACTCCTATGCAAAGTTCCAGGATACATGTTTTATGAATGATAACCATTCAAATATTATTCACTTCCTCAAACTCCTGGAATCCCTTTAACACTCAAAATCGTTTCAGCAAAACCCTTATGTTCACTATGTAACTTCTTAAATTTTAGCTTCCCAAGAACTGGGAAAAGATACTTGACATCTAACCTCTTGTTAACTACTGCCTAGAGGAACAATGTAAAATCTACCTTTCCAGAGTATACAATATCAAATTGTCCAGTCCCAATGGCAGGAACCTTTCCCCATGCCAATGCATCTATGCTTCCCTGGAGATCATCCACCACTCCAGCCTTAGCAGCCCTGATAAAGCAATCACCAGGATTCTAGAACAAATTTCAGAAACAAAACATGAATTATATTTGATTGAAAATATCAAGAAAATATGAAAGTGCGCAGCACAAAGCAATGAGAACTAACAGAAAAGCATGCTTGCACAAAAGGCGTTGAGACAGAAGCATGCTCTCTTTGTCGTTTCAAGCCTTTTGCATTTAGGCCAACAAACTCCCCAGTAACTGAGAGACAATTTGCAACAAGAAGCAAATGTTCAGGAAGTACTGTCTTGCCAACATCAGACATTGCAGACTGCAAATTCTGTTTTCAAAATTGTGTTAGTAATTAGTCTAAGTGACAATTTCCATGAATGGTCGTTTTAGAAAACAATATGATGAGGTGACAATATATTCTACGTACATTGAAAAAAAATTTCCATCCAGCATCTATGCCATAAGCCAAACAGCATTCATGTATGTTATCTGGATGACTACGAGCCCAGTCAATAAGATCCATTATTGAGAGACAGTCATCCATAAGTTGGTTCCAGAGTCTTGTTTTGTCAGATCCTCTTGACATGTGAACCCTCAAGAAGAGCTCACCACGGAGACGATTATGAGATTTTGGTATCTTGGGCTTATCATTCCACAAAATGTCAACCTTTTGTATCTCCATGAATCCTAACATCAAATCAGAAATGTGGTATGTTATAATATCAACAACTTGTCCACTTACATCTAATCCAAATGATATATTATGTTCATGACCGACCTTTTATAACTGTTTCAAGAAGGAATGGAATCATTAGATCTTGAATTGTCTCCAATTCTATGAATTCATTCTTGGAAGTTTCAACTATGGTGACAGTTATGCAAAATGTTTCTTTTTTTTCCTTCCAAGTGTCAGCTACAGTGCAGTACCTGGCATTTAATCACCAAGTCAGAAAGAACAACAGATCTCCTTGCAGATTTTGAGAGGTTTTGTAAAGAGTCTAGCACCAAAAAAGGGCACAAGTGGTAATGATAAGTCATTATCTCATCCAAATGGAATACACTGCAATAATCACTGATAAAGAGTGGGAAAATATGCAAAACTTTGAACCAAAGAACAAAGAAACCATGAAAGGAAAGGGTCAAGAAATGAAAGACATAGGGAATGACCAGCAAAATGATTTGTTGATAGCAAATAAGTGGAAATAGGTTGAGGCACCAGGCAGATTTATAAAGTGAGGGGAAACATGAAGGGAAGACAAGGCAACAAATTCCAATACAAAGCTTAAGTATATTTAGGCCACAGGTCCATTTGTAAAGCAAATTCAAAAGTGACCAGGAAACCAGAAAGTATGAATCCGGGAATGGGTGGGTTTCACAAATAAACCTCTTATTTTGATATGCATTATTACTCTTAGCAATTAAACCAGGTTAGAGTGAACAAATATGAAGAAAACCACAATCAGACATACGAAGAGGAATAAACTCAAATTCAGGAAAGAAATTGTTCCTGGATATTGAGACAGTCAAGTTTTAATTAAAAAATAAAAATCCATTCCTTAGATGATTACATTATGGAATTTTTAGCAGTTTTACAGCTGCTAGGTCTACAATTCTACTTCAGTTTTAGTGAAATGACAAGAAAAATAGAACAAAATTTTAACAACATAATGCAGATACCATAAATTGTTCTCCAGTCTCTAATTTGATGGGTATTTAATAAGAACCATAGAGCATACCTGCTTGTTATTTGCACTTTAGGAAAACGAGTTTTTGATTTACACTGCTTTTCAAGGGCGTCAATTATGTAGTGCACCTTTAGACTTCTCTTCTTTACAATTTCCTGAAAGGAAAAAAAAACTTTATGCAAGATATACCACTTATACATATGTAGTAGAGGTAACCAAAATATTTAGTTTTATTACCTTGTATACATGAAAATGGCAAACCCAAGGACTAAAATGTATCCTGCCATCACTTTGAGGGGAAAAGCTAGTGCCCAAATACACATCAATTAGCAAAACAAATAATAAGCATTGTGATAATAATTATTAAAAAAATGAAATATTTAGAACAGTAAACTAGAAACTGACATTATCCTGACAAAAGAAACAATGTCTGAAAAGAGTAGTCTCTCTAAATGGTTCTGGACTTCTAATGCTGCATACTCGAAACCATGCCTCTGTCTCCCAAGTTTCTCAGACAAAAATAGTGACATAGTTTGGTGAGCACTATTCCTTTTCAGACCACACTCCAATACATTCTGTGCAATTTATCAGATGATGATTAAAAAAAAAGTCGGAATATTCAGGGATAATAGTATAATAAATACATTGAGCAAACCATGATACCTCAAAGTGAAAATTGAAAAGGTTCCAAGACTGGGATCAAATAAAAGAAAAGGAAAATACTTCTGTGGCACCAACTATACATGCACTTCTCAATTGATTTCATGAACTATAGCTATTCAGGCTCCATTTCCAAAGATTAAAGAATAAAAAATAAAAGCATGCTTCTGTCACTCCAACTATGGATGTATTCCCCACTGACTTCATGAAAAACTATTTTCTACCATTTTAAGCTCCAGTTATGTATAGTCGATGTGTCCTAATTCCATGACTAAGTCATGGAAATACATCTAGTGTATCCGCATTCTTAGCTTCATTGGGAGTGGGAGGACAAGAACAAGTTCTAAGCACCCCTCTTAATAAAACCTCATTTATCTGTTTATGCTTTTGGGATGTGGCAGGGTCTATTCACTACATTTTGGACATGTTAAAACATCATCATGTAGAAGCCATTCCTGAGCGCAACATCAAAAGATATGCTTGCAGCTGCAAGAGCAGTCACTTAATGCAAGCCAAAAAAAAAACGAGCTAAAATGCCAAATGGTAACAATTTGTCTCTAAATCACCCCCTCCAGTTCCCAAAATGACAAATTTTTTGTGAGTAAAACGTGGTAATGGACTACATGTACAGAAATTAAGCTGATGGATGTGTCTACTGTCATTTGCAAGTGACCTTTGTAACTAAACTGATAGATGTGTTTACTGTCATTTGCAAGTGACCTTTGTAACTTGCAAAGCATAATAAAATGAAGCTTCCACAAACTTGAGAGGGAGAGAGAGAGAGAGAGAGAACCTTCAGATTCAGCAGAGGTGATTTTTCAAGTAGGCTGATTGGTTGATCCAGGGCACTGTATGCAGCTTCAGAGATGGCACATGCAGCCAATGGACCCACTGGCCGACCAGCTATCCCATCACTGTTATTGATCTCATCAACACTACCAGATGGATCCATGTCATCAATATTGTAAGAGAATTGAACAAGCTGATTCCCGTATGCATTTCTAACTGTTCCATCATATGCACCATGCAAATCACGCATGAAGAACATCATCCTTCGAAACAAAGTCCCAGGAAGATCAGCATTGTCACTGAAAGAGCTATCTCGGCTTGTTACTGAATGAACAAAACACTCAATAGGATTCAAGCCAGATAGAAAAGAACCTTCAACAACAGCATGTGGGATGTAGCGCTTGGCAGATTCAGTAGCATCATCAGCCTTTTGCTTATTCCAACCAGCACATGAGAGTTGATGAGGTATTCTGAAGGACAATGAAGCCAGTGCATGTTGCAAGCCTAGACACATGCTATGCTGCACTAATTTCAGTAGATTACCCTTGCTTCCTGCCTTAAACATAGCCAGAAATGAGTTGTCTTGACTAGCATATTTGTATACTAAACTTTGAATATCCCGAAACACTAGCCTGAAAGCATCAACAGAAGATTGACTGAGTGCAGCAGATCTTTGCTTCTCATAACACAAGCGCTCTCCATCAAAGGCCATAACACAATAATCCTCTTCACTGCATCCAGAAAGGAAACGCAATCGTTCAACATTGCACTGATCCTCTTCATTATTTCCAGTGAGGAAATCCCGACAGGAATCTACCATCAAATGTTTCAAGTTGCATGCATAGTCAGCATCTTGCAATCCATACCAAATTTCATCCATCATATTTTTCCGTGAGTTAGAATCAGGACAGAGGTACAGATCAGAAAGAGAAACACTCAAGCCCCTCATTGATAACCATTCACAAAGAACTCTCTGAGCTGCATACAAGAAATCAAGAACCTGACCATGGCAATGTTTCACAAGGCTTTGGAATAGGTTACCATCAGTGTCCCAAAGCCAAAAGGACCCTTCAGAAGAAACAAGATCACCATCTCGAATGCAAACATTGCATGATGGAAAATCATGATCAAATCCTACAGGTAGGAGCATGCTGATCAACTGCTTTCCAGTCCAAACAAGAGCATTAGCTGAAGGAGCTTTAACTGCTGGCAACAGGAACCGCTCAGGTCGAAACATTTGCAGCTGCTGCAACTCAAAAGAACTTAAGAAAACATCATCCTCCAAAACCAAGTGAGCAGCAGTTAAACTATCTTGACTAAGAGAAAGAAGATTCCTGCCACTCTGCCAATTAGTTAACTGCTTATCCAAGGAAACAAGCTCAGTTAGCTCAACTCTGGTGTCAACCGATTGAGGAACATAGCCGTGCAGACAATCACCATCGAAATCAGCACGGAATGGGGGACAACAGAGGGGATTAATTGCAAGAACCGAAGGCACTGGAAGGACTTTAACAGAGAGAGCAATGAGGGAGTGTTGATGTATGGATGGGGGCCTATTGATCAAGACCGTATCTCCATCATTAAGAGGTCTATAAATGATGTCGCCAAGACGAAGTTCTTTCATGTGACGAACACGAACCAGATTCCCTTCTCTGCGAACATGCATGTCACCCTTCTCAAAACGGCTTTTCTCAAAACAAGCATTCAACTTCTCCCAATTCCAAGCTGTGAGAGATTCTGAAACTTGCAACCTCTCAGCAATATGACAAGGTATGCCAATTTCGTGCAGCTGGAGATGAGGATCCCCTACAATCACCATACGGAATGAATGATCATTCCGTTTACCTAGAACGACATCCTTGATCCATCTCAAACCAGATGCGTTGTTAACATAATCGTTGCTTTTCTTAGGTTGAGCAGTCCAAGGATCAATATTTCCTGACTTGTCTGGGTTTAGCTGTGAATTAGAAGAATAAATTTTAAGAATAAAAGCACAAGATTTCAAATATCAAATGATTCAAATCCAATACATTTTAAGCAAAAATTAATAAAGGAAGCCATGTCTTACTTTAGAAGTTTTCAGACAGTCCATGACGTGAAAACTCAACGTATTTGCTACCCCTCTGAAATCAACCATTTTTTTGTAAGCCCTAGTCCGTTCATCCTACAAGCACAATGGGCACATGAGAACAGCTTTGGAAGTTTTCCAAGCTGCTGTGACATGCAATCCAAGACAACCAAGACAAATGAAGTGGTGGAAGAAACAGTTCTTACAAAGATCAATCGCTGTCCATTAGAAAATGCATGTGTAACTTCTGTCACACGATGAGAATTTGGTGTTACTGGGAAACAATTGAGGAAAATTGTATCTGTCTTCAAAATAGACAGTTTTATGAAATTTGGATCAACATCTTTCAACATATGTCGAACCTGAAACAAGAAAGGTAGTCATCATGTACACATAAGCTTAGTGTAAAGCATAGATAACATAAACAAGATAGCAGCAATCAATTAAAAAATGCATAAAAAGAAAAATACAAGATGACACAACGACAGCAAGCTATATTTGTGAATCAATGAAAAAGCATTAAACCTGAAGCCACACTAAGTTCCAAATAAAACTCAAAACTATGATGCATATACAAAAAAAAAATGAATAAGCAGGAACGTTGTTCATTATTTATGAATGATTTCTGAGGGTATACAAGCATACAAGGGCATTCTAAAGAATATGTGGACACCAGCTCCAAGAGATTCACGTACTTTAATGGGCAGTGGAATCATAATTAACCTATCATTCAACCCATCTTATGTCCTTCACTCCTTAAACCTGAACACCCAGCTCTTCCTGGAAAGGGACAAAAGAGATTAAAGGAAGCCATCGAACACCCCAACACCAACCACATTTCTCCTCCCCATTCTATTCTGTAACAGTGGATTTACAAGGAAAATCTTCATGATGACAACAGTTTTTAGTGGCAGCGTGGCCATTAAGAATTTTGGCACCAGCATATAAATCATGACAAGAGGGCCATAACTCGTGCAGAGGAAATGATCTTCTTGCTGATAAACTTGATTTCTTAAAATATGAAATAATTTCTGTCGCCATTTTTTGATCTACTTAGAATAGCAATATGACTGCCTATGCTAGACCTCACATTGAGCCAGATCTGCCATAGCATATCTGGACCCAAGATGTAGAAGTTGTGATAAATTGACAGTCAGCATAAAACTAGCTGTATCATTTTAAAGAGATAGGTCCTGGTGGGAAAACGATTAATGGAAACTATTCAACTAATCCAGGAACAAGTGTTGGTCAGTTATATAACACCATAACTGATTACAATGAAATGCTACAATTGTCACATTTGTAGATGTTCGGTACACTAATGGATCAGGCAGGAAACATCAAGTCAAGATATTAAATTCATCTCTCTGTCCTTGTTTAGAATTTTCACATATGGTGAAACTATAACATACTAAAAGAAACGGGTCCTAAATAGATTGATGACATTAATTGAAGTGGAAGGTTAAAAAAAAAATTGCATGAAATTCAATTAGAAATATCGGGTGACTGAGACATCAAGATACGATAAGGCAATGATGTGGAACCTGTGAATGTGATAGAACTCTTCTGTTTGGTTTTGCATTGGTTTCTTCCTCTTCTTCTTGTTCATCTTTTGGAAAAATATCCCAATAGTCAGCAGCCAGAATTTTCTTGAATCCTTTCTGGGGTTTTTTTGACAATGTTTCCCTGATCTCTGCTATAATTGCTGTTTTTCTGAAAATTTCTTTGGAGGAGACTTTGAATTTCATTGGTGGATACCAACCTAGTGAGTTTCCCTGTTTGTAATACGGTGATTAATATGAAACCACGTATGGGCAAAAGAAAGAAGACTGCATCAAGTGCTGGACAGACTTACAGCACAATATTTGCAGCCCTTTCTCTGTGGATTTTCTTTAGTTATCAACTCTGTCGCCTGAATACATGCACAAAATAGAAAAGGAAAAATATCAATAAAAGGACGACCAGATCACCTGCAGTAGCTCACATACAAAGCACCAAGCACTGATGTTATTGTATGGAAGGAAAAGATGATCTATAATCTATCTTCAACCGCAAACAAAAACAAATTTCAAGGATCTAGAACAGAAAGGGGAAAGAACCATCCCAATAGAAATATTAATGCTTCTCAAAGTTTTCCAAACCAAACCTGGTGATTCATTCAATGAACATGGTAAAACAGAAAGGTTTGTGCTAATTGCCAAACGCCAAGTGATTAGATGCCCTATCCTAAATAAATTGTAAAGCATCTGTGCTAATGAAAAAATGCCAGGTGATTAAATGCCAAATCCTAAATAAATTGTAAAGAACAATATACTTTTTTAGATCAACCCACGACATAATGAAAAGCAAATTCATGCTGTGGATGATTAAGCCTCCCAATAACACCTAAATATTTGTTGTGCTTAACTGCTAAAGTTGTGCCCCACACAATTAAGGTTCTCTACTGATCTACTTCTTTCAAAGCACTTCTACTCTTCAAAAATTGTTATATTTGAATAAAAACAAATATAGCTTTGTTTTTATTCCAAATCACAAGGGTAAAAGGAAGAAAAAACTCAGCACAGTATAGTCTGTGGAAGTGGAATACATTACAAACGTGAACCTAGTTAATATACTTAACATGACGCTCATGCAGGTGCTCAAATCCAGATTTAACATATCTAAATGAAATGCGTGCTTGAGTATTCATTCTCACATGGATAGTTTTGATTACTAATTAAAGTAAAAGTGAAA